>MPMF02036856.1_pt1 | contig 56813 bp, 52 predicted proteins | sample 1617271 | NCBI WGS metagenome assembly MPMF02 (sample SAMN05944812, study PRJNA350692) | marine metagenome | biome: marine; feature: ODZ; material: water; isolation source: 120 m water sample prefiltered with 30 um filter, filtered on to 0.2 um... | place: Pacific Ocean | collected 2012-04-09... | reverse complement strand
GGCCTCCCGGGCTTCCCACTGCTGTTGGCGATTCCGGCTTTCGCTTTCGCAGCACGTCGCCGATAGTAACCTTATTAATGCTAGAGGGCTGGCGCCGCCCTTGACCCGAATCTTCATTCCAGCTATTGCTATGCTTTTCGCCGGAGCGCTGCTGCTGGCACTTCCTGCAAGTGCGGTAGAGACTGAACCCTTCGGACCAGAGTTGGCGCTGCATTTCAACATGAAGGAAGATAACTCCCTCTCGCCACAGTCCAAACTACCTGATGAAGTTGCAACGGAGAAGAACGTCCAAGCTGATGTCGACTGGGATATCGGTGGAATTCTTATTGGTCGTAATCCAGTCCACGTTGGTGAATGGGTTTCCGGTGAGGTGGCCTATGAACAGAACATTACAGTCAGTACGGCCAATATATGGTATGAGGAAGAAGACGGTAGCGGCAACAACTGCGAATGGACATTCGATGTCAAGGTGAACGACCAGTCGGTCAGCGAGCAGACTGTTGACTGCCAGGATGACCATCCAGAAGTGGGAGAGGAAACCTATTCACTAAATGTTGAGCTGTTGCTTGTGGCCGGCGATATCTTCAGCGTCGATTTAACTTATGAAGGCTGGGAAGACATTACCATATATCACGATAATGTCACCTACGACTCGGGCTACTCCACTACCACCACTCCACTCACCTTCTTCGACGCACGAAGAAGTGGCGGGGCCGTCGCTATCGAGTTCACCGAGGCGTGGGCGGTCGACTGGAAAAACAACTTGGAGGGCAACTACGTGATGCTGATGGGGATGGATAGTTACATGGCTGACAACGACCAGGCGTCGGTATCGGAGGGTGCTGAACATACCATGGCCAACGGCACCGTCGTCACCGGCACGGTCATCACCTGGCAGGGCGTAACCGGCGAGGAGCTGAAGGTGATGCTGCACTACACCCAGTTCGACCACATGGGTAGCGGCGGCAACAACACTAATGGCACCACGAACGACCCGCTGGTGACGCTCACTATTGTCTCAAGCTCCCTCGGTGGGGGCGACGACAGCGGCTTCCTTGACCTCCCGGGCTTCCCGCTGTTGTTAGCTGTGCCGGCGCTAGCTTTCGCAGCGCGTCGCCGTCGTTAATCCTCTTTCAGGATGCGGCGCTCAGTTCCATCATGCGCTGGATGGGCGCCGCGGCCGCCTCGATGACTGCGGGCGGCAGCTCGACCTCCCACTGCGCCAAGTCGCCGCCGGCGTCGATGGCCTCGAGCACCGGCAGAATTTTCTCGAGCGTAATGCGCGCCATGTGGCTACAGCGCACCGAGCAGGCGGTCCAGAACTGCACGCTGGGGAACTCCTCCATCAGGTTCGACGTCAGCTCGCACTCAGAAGCGATGAACGCGCGTTCCAGCGTGCCGGCGGCGACGCGCTGCGCAATGTCATTGCGTATCTGGGTCGTACTGCCGTAGAAGTCCGCCTCGCGCAGCACTTCGGGCCGGCACTCCCAGTGGACGTAGATGCGCCGCGACGGGTGGCCTGGCGGGATATCGAAGCCCTCCCGCACGGCGCGGATATCGTCGAGTGCAAACTGCTCGTGCACCTCGCAGACGGCGCCGTGGCCACCGTTGCCCTGCCCCGGATAGAGTACCCGCTTGCGCCCCTGCAGTTCCGCCTCCAGATTCTGCGCAAAGAACAGGTCGGGGACGAAAATCAGCTCGTCGCCCGGCAGCGCCATGGCGATGCGCGCCGCGTTAGCCGACGTGCAGCAGACATCGCACTCCGCCTTCGCCTCGGCGTAGGAATTGACGTATATCATGACAGGGACACCCGGGTGGGCTGCGCGCATCTGCCTCACCTCGGCCGCACCAAAATTGTCGGCGAGCGAACAGCCTGCTTCCCAGTCGGCGATCAGCACTCGCTTTTCAGGATTCAGAATTTTGGCGGTCTCGGCCATGAAACGCACGCCGTTAAAGATTATGAACTCTGCCTCGGTTTCCGCGGCGGAGCGGCTCAGGCCGAGCGAGTCGCCCTGCTCCGCCCCCTCTGAAAGGCCGTAGACCAGCGGCTCCATGTAATTGTGACCCAAGATAACGACGCCGTACCGCTGCTTCAGCTCCAGGATGCGGTGCACCGTCTCAGCGTGCAGTTCGACTTCCGCCGGGGTGAGTGTTGGGTTCTCGCGCGCCACGATGGCGGCCTTGACTTCGTCGAGCGTCAGCGTCATGGGTTTTAGATAGCGAACGATTCGCCGCAGCCGCAAGTGGCCTCGGCTTTGGGGTTGTTCAGCACCAGCCCCGAGCGGGTCAGCCCACCCGTGAGCGGGTCGATATAGTCGAGCGTCACCTCTTCAAGCAGCGGTACCGAGCGGGGGTCGACGCTGACTATCGCGCCGTGCGCCTCGACCACCGCGTCGCCATCCACCGACTCGGGAGCCAGCTGCAGGTCATACTGCATTCCGGAGCAGCCACCGCCGATTACGCGGACGCGTAGTCGCGGCTCGCCGGCGCCGGCGAGCCGCTGGATGTGGGCGGCCGCCTGTTCGGTAACAGTAATCATTATTCCCGCTCCATAACGATTGGATATAAGCGTGCTGCCCCAGCCCTCGCGGGCGCAGATTTTATATAGGACTGATTTAGTGCAAATGCTCTCGCAGGGAAGCGAATCCATGATACGTATCAACAAGCTGACAGACTACGGTATCGTCATCGCCGTGCGCATCGCCAGCGGCGAGCGGGGGCGGCTCTACACTGCGCGCGAAATCGCCGCCGCCACGCGCGTCCCGCAGCCAACGGTGACGCAGCTGCTGAAGCAGCTGGCGTGCAGCGGTATCCTCTCCTCAACTCGCGGCGCGACCGGCGGCTACGCACTGGTAGAGCCACCCGAGGCTATTACAGTAGCACGGCTGGTCGAAGCGCTCGAAGGGCCGATTGCGCTGACCGAGTGTTCTGAAGCCAATTGCAACTGCGCGCTCGAGGAGGACTGCGCCGTCGAGGCACCGTGGCAGACCATCTCGCTCGCCGTGCGGAACGCCTTGGAATCGGTGACGTTGGCCGACATGGCGCGGCCGGCGCTCGCGCCGTTACTGGTGTCGCTGGGAGGCGTGAAGGCGTGAACTCCGAGACCGAGATGCTGCGCGAATACGCCGAGCGCGATTACGAATACGGCTTCGTCACCGACGTCGAGACCGACTCGGCCCCACCCGGGCTGAGCGAGGAGGTTATTCGCTTCATCTCGGCGCGCAAGCGCGAGCCTGAATGGCTCACCGCATGGCGGCTCGAAGCCTACCGCCACTGGCTCACAATGGAGGAGCCGCACTGGGCCAACATCGAGTATGCCCCCATCGATTATCAGGACATCGTCTACTACTCCGCCCCGAAATCGAGTTCTGAAGGACCTAAGTCGCTCGACGAAGTGGACCCGGAACTGCTCGCAACCTACGAGAAGCTGGGCATCCCACTCAACGAACGCGAGAAGCTGGCCGGCGTTGCAGTCGACGCAGTCTTCGACTCGGTCTCGGTCGCGACCACCTTCAAGGACCAGCTTGCGGCGCAGGGCATCATCTTCTGCTCGTTCAGCGAGGCGGTGCAGGAGCACCCCGAACTGGTGCGCAAGTATCTCGGTTCGGTCGTGCCGCGCTCCGATAATTTCTTCGCTGCGCTCAATAGCGCGGTCTTCACCGACGGCTCGTTCGCCTACATTCCCAAGGGCATAGAGTGCCCGATGGACCTTTCGACCTACTTCCGCATCAACGCCGCCAAGACCGGTCAGTTCGAGCGCACGCTGATTATCGCCGACGAAGGCAGTTGCATCAGCTATCTCGAAGGCTGCACCGCGCCGATGCGCGACGAGAACCAGCTCCACGCCGCCGTCGTCGAGCTGGTTGCTCTCAACGACGCAAATATAAAGTATTCAACGGTGCAGAACTGGTATCCCGGCAACGAAGAGGGTATCGGTGGCATTTTCAATTTCGTAACCAAGCGCGGCGCCTGCCGCGGTGTCAACTCCCGGATTTCGTGGACGCAGGTCGAGACCGGCTCCGCCATCACCTGGAAGTATCCATCGTGCATCCTGCAGGGCGATAACTCCGTCGGAGAATTCTACTCGATTGCGCTCTCAGCCCGGAAGCAGCAGGCCGATACCGGGACCAAGATGGTTCACATCGGCCGCAACACCCGCTCGACCATCATCAGCAAAGGCATCTCGGCGCAGCGGGGGCAGAACTCTTATCGAGGGCAGGTGAAGATTCTCAAGAAGGCCGACGGCGCGCGCAACTATTCGCAGTGCGACTCGCTACTGATTGGCGACCAGTGCGGCGCGCACACATTCCCGAATCTGGACATACAGAACAGCTCGGCGCACGTTGAGCACGAAGCTTCGACATCCCGGATTGGCGAGGAACAGCTCTTCTACTGCCAGCAGCGAGGGCTCTCGCTAGAGGACAGCATCAACCTGATTGTCAACGGCTTCTGCAAGGAGGTCTTCCGCGAACTGCCAATGGAATTCGCGGTCGAGGCGCAGAAACTGCTCGAAGTCTCGCTTGAGGGGAGCGTCGGTTGATGCTCGAAATTCGAGACTTGAAGGCTGGCGTCAAGGACAAAACTATCCTGAAGGGGATTGACCTTACAGTTAACGCGGGCGAAGTGCACGCCATCATGGGGCCGAACGGCTCGGGCAAGAGCACGCTGGCGCAGGTGATTGCGGGGCGCGAGCAGTTCGAGGTGACTGCCGGCAACGTAAGCTATGGCGGGGAGGACCTGCTCGGACTCACCCCGGAGGAACGCGCCTGCGCCGGCATCTTCCTGGCTTTCCAGTATCCGGTCGAAATTCCCGGCGTTAGCAACACCTACTTCCTTCGCTCGGCCCTGAACGCGCAGCGCCGCGCAAGGGGCGAGCAGGAGCTGGACGCGTTCGAGTTCCTAGCCTTCATCCAGAACCGCATGAAACTGCTCAACCTGCGCGAGGACTTGCTGAACCGGCCGGTCAACGAAGGCTTCTCGGGCGGCGAGAAGAAGAGGAACGAAATCTTCCAGATGGCGGTACTCGAGCCGAAACTCGCCGTGCTCGACGAAACCGACTCGGGACTGGATATCGACGCGCTACGCGTCGTCGCCAGCGGCGTCAACAGCCTGCGGCGCGACGACAACGCTACCATCGTGGTCACGCATTACCAGCGGCTGCTCAACTACGTCGTCCCCGACTTCGTCCACATACTAGTCGACGGCCGTATCGTCCGCTCTGGCGATCGGCAGCTGGCGCTCGACCTGGAAGAGCAGGGCTACGACCGCATCGCTGCGCAGGCGGCGTAGATGGACTGGCGGGCACTGCTCGCAGCTGCCGACGGCCCGCCGGGGCTGGCCGCGCTGCGCAAGGCGGCCGGCGCGCGTTTCCTGAAACGGGGGCTGCCGTCGTCGCGCGACGAGGGTTGGCGCTACACCGACACCCGCTTCTTTGCAAAGCAGGAACTTGAGCTGATGCGGTCGGCAATCGAAATCGACGCGCCGGCCGGCGTGCGCGTGCGGCCGCTCGGCGAAGCGGTCGACGCGGCGCAACCGTTTCTCGCCGACGAAGCCGAACAGGGGCACCCGTTCCGGCTGCTCAACAGCGCGCTGCTGCGCGATGGACTGCTAGTCGAGGTCGCGGACGGCGTAACGGTTGAGGGGCCACTGCATCTGACGATTACGACCGGCCGGGGAATAGCGCTGCCGCGACTGCTGGTCGCGGTCGGCGAAAACGCGCGGCTGACGCTGGTCGAACGCTACCGCGCCGGCGCAGGCGCGGGCGCCTGCCTGCCGGTGACACAGCTCGCCGTGGGGGCCGGCAGTCGCGTCGAACACCTGCGGGTCCACCACGGCCGTGACGACGTGCACATCGGCTGCGTCGAGGTGCGGCAGCAGCGCGACTCGCTCGTCACGAGCCACATGCTGACTTTCGGCGGGCAGCTGGTGCGCAACGATCTGGCCTTCCACCTGCTCGGGAGCGGTGCCGAGGCGCGACTGAACGGGCTCTACCTGGCCGACAGCGAGCAACACGTTGACAACCACACCACGGTCGAGCACGCGGTGCCGCACTGCGACAGTCGCGAGACTTACCGCGGTATTCTCGGTGGCAAGGCGAGTGCGGTGTTCAACGGCCGCGTGCATGTTCATCCCGACGCGCAGCGTACCGACGCGCAGCAGTCGAACCAGAACCTGCTGCTGACCGACGACGCGATTATCCACACCAAGCCGGAGCTGGAAATCTACGCTGACGACGTCAAGTGCACCCACGGCGCGACCGTCGGCCAGCTCGACCGCGAGGCACTATTCTACCTGCGGTCGCGAGGTCTGGCCCACGACGAGGCGCGGCGGATGCTGGTCGACTCGTTCGCCGCTGAAATCGTGCGCCGCATCGGTGACGAGCCGCTGCGCGACGAGCTGGTGGAGGCGGTCGTGGCGCGACTGCCAGGAATGCTGGCGGAGGCGGCATGAACGTCGCAGGACTGCGCGCTGACTTCCCGGCGCTACATCAGGAAATCCACGGGAAACCGCTGGTCTATCTCGACAACGCAGCGACGACGCACAAGCCCCGGGCGGTGCTCGACGCGCTTGACAGGTTCCACCGCCGCGACAATTCCAACGTCCACCGCGGCGTCCATACGCTAAGCCAGCGCGCGACCGATTCCTACGAGGGCGCGCGCCAGCAGATTGCGCAATTCCTGGGCGGCCAGAAAGACGAAATCGTCTTCGTCCGCGGCGCGACCGAGGCCATCAATCTCGTCGCGAACGCCTTCCTGCGGCCACGGCTGCAACCGGGTGACGAAGTGCTGGTTACGGCGATGGAGCACCACGCCAACATCGTCCCGTGGCAGCTGGCGTGCGACGCGACCGGAGCGCAGCTCCGTGTCGCGCCGATGTCGCAGGCAGGCGAGCTGCTGCTCGACGAACTCGAGGCGCTGCTGACCGACCGCACGAAACTGCTGGCGCTGACGCACGTCTCCAACGCGCTTGGCACGGTGAACCCCGTCGCGCAAATCGCCGAGATGGCGCACGCCCACGGAGTGCCGGTGCTGGTCGACGGAGCACAGGCGGTGCAGCACATGCCGGTCGACGTCACGCAACTCGGCGTCGACTTCTACGCGCTCTCGGGCCACAAACTCTACGGCCCTACGGGAATCGGCGTGCTCTGGGCGCGCTCCGAGCATCTCGAGGCGATGGCCCCGTGGCAAGGGGGCGGCGACATGATTCGCTCCGTTACGTTTGAGAAGACCGAGTTCGCGCCGCCGCCACTGCGGTTCGAGGCGGGGACGCCGCACATCGCCGGCGCCATCGGGCTGGGCGCGGCGGTCGAATACCTGTCAGGAATCGGGCTCGAGGCAATTGCCGCGCACGAAAGCGATTTGCTGGCGGCCGCCACTGACGCGGTCGCGGCCATCGACGGCGTACGGCTCATCGGCACCGCCGCGCAGAAGGCGAGCGTGCTCTCGTTCGTGGTCGAGGGGGTGCATCCGCACGACATCGGCACGGTGCTGGACCGGAACGGCATCGCGGTGCGCACCGGCCACCACTGCGCGCAGCCGGTGATGGCGTTCTACGGCGTGCCGGCAACTGTGCGCGCTTCATTCGCTTTATATAATTATCGTGCAGAAATCGAGCCGCTCTGTACAGCGCTGCACGAAGCGCAGGATCTCTTCGCGTGAGCCTTTCAGAGCTTTACCAGGAGCTTATCCTGGACCACAATCGCAGCCCGCGCAACCGCGGCGCACTGGAAGCGCCGACCCACTCCGCGACAGGGCATAACCCGCTCTGCGGCGACCAGCTCACGCTCGAGCTGCAGCTCACCGACGGGAAGGTCGCCGAGGTCGCCTTTGAAGGCAGTGGCTGCGCCATCTCGACCGCGTCGGTGAGTCTGATGACCGACGCCGTGAAAGGCCTCGACGAGGGCGAGCTGGAAGCGCTCTTCACGAAGTTCCACGCGCTCGCGACCGGCGACGGACAGTCGGCCGGGGAGCTGGGCAAGCTTGGGGCCTTCGGCGGGATTCGCGACTACCCGACGCGGGTGAAGTGTGCCACGCTGGCGTGGCACACGCTACGAGCCGCGCTCCACGGCAAGCAGGGAGCAACAACCGAATGAGCAGCGCAAGTTCTAATACTGCCACAGGAAGTCATGGCCCAGATATGGCTACCAGCACCGAAGCCGCACTCGCAGCGGACAAAGCGCCGATTACGGTGACCGAAGCGGCCGCCACCGAACTGCAGCGCGCGATGGAAGCGCAGGGCAAGCAGGGCCTGGCGCTGCGTATCGCAGTCCTTCCGGGCGGTTGCGCCGGGATGCAGTATGGCCTGAGTCTGGATTCCGAGGAGCTGCTGGGTGACGAAGAATTCGAGTCGGGCGGCATCCGGCTGGTCATTGGGCGGCAGGACCTGCCGCTAGTGATGGGGATGCAGGTTGACTACGTCCAGTCAGTGAGCGGCTCCGGCTTCAAGGTCGAGAACCCGAACGCCAGCGAAAGCTGCGGCTGCGGCTCCTCTTTTTCCTGCTGATGGCTTGGCGGGGGCGATAACCTGAAGGAGGTCGACGTGCGTGGATTGCAATGCACACAGGCAGTGATGGCGCTACTGCGCGCGCTGATGCCGCTGCCGACGGGCGAGGAGCTGCAGGTGCGCTGGGATGAAGATGACGCGAAGCGGGACATCCTAACGGTAATCCGGCGGCGCAAGTACACACTGATTTCCGACAGCGAGGATGACGGGCGCAAGCTGCTCGTCGTGAGCAAGTAATAAAACCGGCTGCTGGGTGGCGCGGGGATGGCGAAGCCGTGCGAGGACGATGCACTGGCGGCAGCGCGGCTACCGACCCGCTTCGGTGAGTTCCGTATTCTCGCTTTTCCCGGTGAGACGACCAACCGCGAACATATCGCGCTGGCGCTGGGCGACATGGCGGGCGAAGTGGTGGTGCGCATCCACTCGGAATGCCTGACGGGCGATGTATTCCACTCCGACCGCTGCGACTGCGGCGAGCAGCTAGACCTAGCGATGGAACGCATTGCCGAGGCGGGCTGCGGCATCATCATCTACCTGCGGCAGGAGGGACGCGGCATCGGGCTGGTCAACAAGCTCCACGCCTACAACCTGCAAGACGAGGGGCTCGACACGGTCGAGGCCAACGAGGTGCTGGGGTTCAGCGGCGAGATGCGGCAGTACGGCGACGGCGTTGCCATGCTGAAGTGCCTCGGCGTGAGCCGCGTGGCACTGCTGACCAACAACCCTGCCAAGGTTGCTGCGCTGCGCGAAGCGGGCCTGACAGTGCGGCGCGAGCCGCACACTGTGGCGCCGAAGGCGGAGAACCGCGACTACCTGCGCACGAAGGCAGGCAAGATGGGGCACCTGCTGGACTAGGTCGGGCGGGCGCGGCTGCGATTTTCAGGTCGGCCGCCAATCGTCATTACCCAGAGCATGAAGAGCGCCATGATGAGTGCATACTGACCGGTCTGCCACCAGAAATAGTGCACCTTGTCCCAGGTCGCGAAGCCGTACTGCATGATGAGTGGGTAGGCGGTGATGATGCGCAGCGCGTTTTCGAAGAAGATGAAGATGGCAGCATACGCAGCCCAGCGCACGCGCACCATTGGCTGCACGCCACGGAAGCAGAGAATCAGCAGTCCGAGAAAGAGGGTTTCGTGCAGGCCGGTGCAGGCGCTTACGATTTCCAGATCAATTATGTCGTCGTAGAGCAGCAGCGTCCCATTGCTGCCGCCAATCGATACCGCGACGCCGAACGTGCTCTCGATCGCCCAGACGAACCACGTCAGGAAGCGCTGGTAGAGCAGCAGCGAGTTCTCGGCGCTTGTCATGTGCTGGAACAGCAGGTCGGCCGGCAGCACCACCGCCATCACCAACGCGAAATTGAACGCGACACCGACGATAGTGCGGTCGCCTTTCTTCTCGGCACCAATCTGCGCGCAGAGCCACTCCTCGGCGCGGTCGAGTTCGTGGCCCGCGACCCCGCTGATGCGCTCGAGCAGCGCCTGCGGGGTGGTCGCCGTGCGGGGGTTGCCGAACGCCATCCAGCCGGCACCCGCTGCGCCAGCGAGCGATACCAGTGCCGCGCTTCCGCCGTGGTAGAGCGCGAAGCCGAGCAGCGCCAGCATGGTGGCGGCGAGGAGCGCCTGCATCTGCTCGCGGCGGTTCAATGGCTGCACGCGCCCCCTGCGTTCGTCGGGGACATTAAAGCTGCTGTCGCACGAACTCGCGTGCTGCCGCCAGCGCTTCGCGCGTCCCGGCGTGCGTCGCGCGGTCGAGCGCCACGTCCCACGCTAGCCACACCGAAGCGGTGTGCTCGTCGCTCAGCTGCACGTCGCCTGACGGGGATTCGGCTAGGAAGAAGAGCACGCGCTTCGGAATTTCTTCACCGTCGCGCCGCTTGAGATAACTGGTTTCGTGGCGGAAGCCATCGATAATTTGCACCCCCGTCAGGCCAGTCTCCTCCGCCAGCTCGCGGTGCGCCGCCTCGATTTCGGTTTCGCCCGGCTCGACGCGCCCCTTGGGCGGTGCCCAGTGGCCTTCCGCATGGCGCAGCAACAGTGTACGATCACCGCGCAGCAGGATGAAGCCACAGGCGAACTCGCTGGTTTTTTCCGTGTCGTGGCCCATCGCAGTTGGCTGCGCGTCCGGGACGCCTACTCGTCGTCGCGCTTCACCCGTGCCAGCGTTATCGCGACGAAGGCGAGCGCAAGCAGCGAGAAGGCAGACTCGAAGCCGGGGACGAAGACGCCGCGCACCCAGAGGGTCGAGGTTACCGAGCGTGCCTCGGTCTCGCCCGCGAGCGTGGTCGAGGCCTTCAAGATGACAGTATGGTATTCGTTGAACCAGCCGATGACGGTGCCACGCGGGGTCTGGAGGGAAATCATGACCACCATTTCGCCCTGACTGTCAATCTCAATCTGCGGTTGCGAAAGTGCGACGATGAAACCGGTTTCCTCCAGGTCTTCCTGGTTGAGCACCTCGAGTAGGATGGTGTCGACATAGTTACCATAGTTGATGATGGTGAATGATATGGGGAACTGCTTGCCGGGACCGACCTTCTGGAAAGGCTGGTCGGCGCGAATCGAGAGCCGTGCATACTGCTGGATACTGACGGTGAATCCACCATTCTTGTTCACCTGTCCCTGCTGGGTGTTCGACTCACGGCCGCTTGCCAGCGCCGTGACCTGCACAATCTTGTAGTTGGAACGGGTTGCTGCAACGGCACAGACCGGGATTGTGATACTGGCGCCCGCAGAGAGCGTTACAGAAACCGCACCGGGAGAAATCGTGACTCCCCCGCCACTCATGGCGACGTCCACGTCAATATTGGCGGTTCCCTCGTTGGAAACCAGGAGCTCGAGACAGCCGACGCCTGAAGCGCCGGGGCGCACATCGACTTCGATGTTCGCTGCGGAGAAACTGATGGAATATGCTACGACCGCCGTCTGCGCCTCCGCCTGCGGGGCGATGAGGAAGAGCGTGCTTCCCAGCATGATTGCGGCCATGAGCAGTGCGCGGGTGGGTGTCGACATATTTCGTCTCCGTCGGGACTGTGCTATCGAGTTATATAGCATTTGCCCGGCGGCGCACGATGGGTGCGCCATAAAAAGGCTATCGTTTTTATTCACTCGATTTTTAACTTCGCCGCCAACTGCTCATTCGTCGGCTCGACCAACACGCTGCCGTCGTCGAACTCGAGTACCGGCACGCGCTGGAAGCCGTCGTTGAGCGCAACCGCGCGGTCGCGCAACGCGTCGTCGGACTCGATGTCAAGGTATTCGTAGGCGATGCCGGTCGCGTCGAGCCACGCTTTCGCGCGATGGCAGTCGCCGCACCACGCGGTGCCGTACATGCGCAGGGTCATGGGTGGGGCAGCCGGGACGCGGCTAAACCTGTTCCGCCCAGTCATCGGGGCAGCTGCATACCAAATTGCGGTCGCCCCACGGCTGGTCGATGCGGCCAACCGGCGGCCAGTATTTGTGGTCACGCAGCCACGCGGCGGGGAAGGCGCCTTGTGCGCGCGGGTAGGCGCGGTCCCACTCATCGGCCGTCGCGGCGGCGGCGGTGTGCGGCGCATGGCGCAGTGGGCTCGTGGCGGCCGCCAGACTGCCGTCAGCGACCGCTGTGATTTCGGCGCGAATCGCGAGCATCGCGTCGCAGAAGCGGTCCAGCTCAGCGCGCGACTCGGACTCGGTCGGCTCGACCATCAGCGTCCCCGGGACCGGGAAACTCATCGTAGGCGCGTGGTAGCCGTAGTCAATCAACCGCTTGGCGACGTCGTCGACGGTCAGCCCCGCGTCGGCCAGCATCTGCCGCGTGTCGAGGATGCACTCGTGCGCGACGCGGCCGGTGGCGCCGGTATAGAGCACAGGGTAGGCGTCGCCGAGCCGCTGCGCGACATAGTTGGCGTTGAGGATGGTGACCTGCGTCGCTTCGCGCAGCCCGGCCGCGCCCATCATCGCGATGTAGGCCCACGTTATCGGCAGGATTAGCGGGCTGCCGAAGTTGGCGGCCGAGACGGCGCCGTCTCCCGCAAGCGGGTCGCCCGGCAGGAACGGCGCGAGGTGGGCGGCGACGCCGATGGGTCCCATGCCGGGGCCGCCGCCGCCGTGCGGGATACAGAATGTCTTGTGTAGATTGAGGTGGCAGACGTCGGCGCCGAACTCGGCCGGCCGGCAGAGGCCGACCATTGCGTTGAGGTTGGCGCCGTCGAGGTAGACCTGCCCGCCCGCGGCGTGGACGACGTCACACACTTCGCGGATGTGCGTTTCAAAGACACCGTGCGTCGAAGGGTAGGTGATCATCAGCGCTGCCAAGGCCTTACCGCACTCGGCTGCCTTCGCGCGGAGGTCGGCGAGGTCAATGTTGCCGTCGGCGTCGCACGCGACCGGGACAACGCGCATGCCGGCCATCACCGCCGAAGCGGGGTTAGTGCCGTGCGCGCTGGCGGGAATCAGGCAGGCGTCGCGTTCCCCTTCGCCGCGCGACGCGTGGTAAGCGCGAATCGCGAGCATCCCCGCCAATTCACCCTGCGAGCCGGCGTTGGGCTGGAGCGAGATGGCGGCGAAGCCGGTCATTTCGCAGAACCATGCTTCGAGGTCGGCAATCAGCCGGCGGTAGCCGGCCGCCTGCTCCGCCGGCGCGAAGGGGTGGAGGTCGGCGAAGCTGGGCCACGATATCGGCTCCATTTCGGCCGCCGCGTTGAGTTTCATAGTGCACGAGCCGAGCGGAATCATGCTAGTGTTCAGCGCGAGGTCCTTCGTCTCGAGCCGGTGCAGGTAGCGCATGAACTCGGTCTCGCTGTGGTAATTGTTGAAAATCGGGTGCGCGAGGTAGGGCGATGCACGCGCCAGCACGGCCGGCAGCGCGCCGCCTTGCGGGGACACCAATTTCGCGCCGAATACCGCCAGCAGTTCCGCGAGTTCGGCTTCGCCGACGGTCTCGTCGAGCGCGATACCGACGTCGCCGTCGCCGAGGTCGCGCAGGTTGATGCCGTGCTTTGCGGCGCGTTCGAGCGCACCGGAGGCGGTGACACGTAGCGTATCGAAGTAGTGGTCGTGCGCGACCGGAACGCCAGCCGCGCGTAGCGAAGCCGCGAGCGTCCCCGTAAGGCAATGCACTCGCTCCGCGATGGCGCGCAACTTGCGGGGGCCGTGGTAAACCGCGTACATCGCCGCGGTGACCGCGAGCAGGACTTGCGCGGTGCAGATGTTGCTCGTCGCGCGGTCACGTCGGATGTGTTGCTCGCGCGTCTGCAGCGCCAGCCGCAGTGCGGGCGCGCCATGCGCGTCGCGCGAAACGCCGACGAGCCGGCCCGGCAGTCGCCGCTTGAGCGCGTCACGCGTCGCAAAGAACGCCGCGTGCGGGCCGCCGTAGCCCAGCGGCACGCCGAAGCGCTGCGACGAACCGACGACAATGTCGGCACCCCATTCGCCGGGCGGCTTGAGCAGGCAGAGCGCCAGCAGGTCTGTCGCGACGACCGCCAGCGCGCCCGCCTTGTGCGCCGCGGCGACCACACCCGCATAGTCACAGACCGCACCGTCGGTGGCAGGACACTGCAGCAGCACGCCGAACACATCGTCGTCGAACTCCATTGCCGCCGGCGGGGCGACGACAATGCGCAAGCCCAAGGGAGCAGCGCGGGTGCGCACGACGGCAATGGTTTGCGGATGGCAGTCGGCGGCGACCACAAAGGTGGCGCGGTCGCCGCGCGCGGAGTTGCACGCCATCGCCATCGCTTCGGCGGCGGCGGTCGCTTCATCGAGCAGCGAGGCGTTGGCGATTTCCATCGCCGTCAGGTCGCAAACCATGGTCTGGAAATTGAGCAGCGCTTCCAGCCGCCCCTGCGCGATTTCCGGCTGGTAAGGGGTATACGCGGTATACCAGCCGGGGTTCTCGAGCAGGTTGCGCCGCAGCGCCGGCGGCGTGATGGTACCGTAGTAGCCCATCCCGAGGTAGCTGCGCGCCACCACGTTGCGCCCCGCGAGCTCGCGCAGAGCCGCCAGCGCTGCCGCTTCCGAGAGCGGCGACGGCAGTTCGAGCGTCCCCGCCAGGCGAAGGTCGACTGGTACGACCGCGTCGACCAGCTCGTCCAGCGTCTCACAGCCGAGCTCGGCGAGCATCTCGGGGATGTCGGCTGGAGCCGGCCCGATGTGCCGGCGCACGAAGGTGTCGGGATGCTCGAACCGCGCCATTCTGGCCCCCCATAAAATCCGCTTACTTATGGCTGCGCGTTTTCGGGCAGGCGACTGAAGCCGCCGCGTTCCCTAAATCTCCCCCCGGGATGGGAGCTTCCGTGCAGTCAAACGCTGTGCGGCTTTTCACCCCGCGCGAGGCGAACGCGATGCTGCCGGTCTTGCGGCCGCTGCTGGTCGCGCTGGCCGACAAATGCGCCGAGCGCGAGCAGCTCGAGGAGCTGCTGATTGAGACCGAACAGGACTCGGGCAAGGGGCCGGCGCGCGACCGCATCGAGCTGGAGGTGCGGCTCGACACCAACCTAGCAGAGCGTAAGCGGCTCTTCGAGGCGCTGGCACGGCACGGTATCGAGGTGAAGGACCCGGCGCTGGGGCTCATCGACTTCCACACGCAGCGCGGGGCGGAGCTGGTCTATCTCTGTTACCGGCTGGGCGAGTCCACCGTAACTCACTGGCACCCGCTCGACGATGGCTTCAGCGGCCGCCAGCCGCTCAAGAGCGAACCCGAAATGTTGCGCGCTTAACCGCCTTCCCAGCGCGCGAACAGGTCTGCATCGAGGCCGAGGAGGTCGAGCACCCGGCCGGCGATGAAGTTGACGTTGTCGTCAAGGCTCTGCGGGCGATTGTAGAACGCCGGTGCGGCGGGCGCGATAATCGCGCCCGCCGTCGAAAGCCGCAGCATGTTCTCGATGTGGATGTGACTGAACGGCGTCTCACGCGGCACGAGGATTAGCGGCCGCCGCTCCTTGAGCATCACCGCGCCGGCGCGCGTCAGCAGGTTGTCGTTGACCCCCGCAGCGAGCTTGCCGAGCGTGTCCATCGAGCAGGGGACGATGACCATCGCCCGCGCGCGGAACGAGCCGGAGGCGATGGAGGCGGCTACATCGTTGTTGGGGTGCACCACGTCGGCCAGCGCTTCGACGTCAGCCCAGTCGCCATCGCACTCGTGCTGGTGCACCAGCTGCGCCGAGTCGGTCGCGACAAAGTGGGTCTCGACCGGCTGCTCGCGCAGCGCTTCGAGCAGCCGCACCCCGTAGGCAATGCCGGAGGCGCCACTCATGCCGACCACGATGCGGTCCATTCCGGCCGGGAAGCGCTCGCGGGCTTAAGGCTTCAGGCGAAGCCGGTAGACAAGGTCCCTACGCGCTCCCTTCGCGCCACGCCTGCATCTCGGGCGACTCGTTTTCCCAGCCGAGGTGCTTTTGCACCTGCTTGCCGGCGCCATCGAGGTCGGGCATTTCCCCGGTGCGGGCGAACTCGTAGAGCGCCGCGACCACCACCACTTCGGCGGTGTTGGTCCAGAGGACGGCGAGCAGCACCAGCACGACGATGGCGATGATGCCAGGCAGCACGAGGCCGAGCAGTATCAGCGGGATGCCGACCGCGAACGCGACAAGCACCAGCAGGAAGCCGATGAGGCCAACGCCGAGGCCACTGGTGATGTTCTCGCCCCAGGTCTTCACGAACAGACCCTTGCTCGAGTTGAAAGCATCGCGGATGCCCTTGTCCTCGAGGACTATCATGGGGATGATGAAGAAGGTGGTAATCCACCACGCCGTTTCGGCGATGAAGGCGAAGATAGCGCCCACTACCTGCATGGCAGGATTCTTCGAGTTGGCGGCTGCGTCGCGGATGAGTCGCATAAGTATCCCGAAGATGCCGGTGATGATACCCCACGCCACGATTGTTGGCAGGTGCCGCATCGCAGCCGAGATGCCGGTCATGAAGCGCGGGTCGCCACCGGTGAGCCGCATATGCGCACTGTAGGTGATGGCGCAGTTCCAGAAGACGACGAAGGTCGCACCGATTGTATAGGTGACGAAAATCCAGGCGAGGTAGGGGCCTGTCGCCGTGGTTTCGCCCGTCTCCAGGTCCTCGGTCATGGCCCAGTCAAACATCGGCATTTCCATTTCGTAGCCGATGCCCGGCAACGCACCGGCGAAGACAGTCAGCCCGACCATGATGCTCGAGAAGAGCATGTAGACCAGCAGCTCCGGGTCGCGCCAGACAACGCCGAAGCTGAGCTTGCTGATGGCCCAGCCACGGGCAATGGTATCGAAGAAGCCCATGGGGGCGCCTGCCGCATACGATTCATAAAGCTGGCGGCCCGCCGCCAGCCGTAAATCCCGCAACCGTTGCCACCCCGATGGAGTTCACCGCCCCGGGCAAGGTCATCCTGTTCGGCGAGCATGCGGTCGTCTACGGCCAGCCCGCCATCGCAGTGCCGCTCTCGGGGCTGCGCGCGCGGGCGTGGGTCGAACCGACGCGCGACGGGGCGGGGCTAGTGATCCACGCACGCGACCTTGGCCAGCGGCTGACGCTGGGCGGCGACCCGGCGCACCAGTTCTCGGTCGCGGCGCAGGCAGTGCTGGCACGCGCCGGCGCCCCGGAGCCGAACGCAACTGTCAATCTCGAGTCGGCCATCCCGTCGGCGGCCGGCATGGGCAGCAGCGCCGCCACTTCGACTGCCGTCTGCCGCGCGCTGGCGGCGCATCTCGGCGCGGAGCTGTCGGCGAACGCCGTCTCTAATATCGTCTTCCAGGCCGAGAGAGTGGTGCACGGCACGCCGAGCGGCATCGACAACACCGTCGTCGCGCACGAGGAGCCGGTCTGGTTTACCAGCGGCAAGCCGCCGCGGCCGTTCCGGTCGCCGAACCGCTGCTTCCTGGTACTGGGCGATACCGGCATCACTGCCTCGACGGGCGAGCTGGTTGCCGGCGTGCGTAAACGTCACGACGCCGAGCCGCGGCTCTACAATGGCTACTTCGAAGCCATTGGCGCCCTAGTCAGCGACGCGCATGACGCTCTGGAGGCAGGCGATCTGGAACGAGTGGGCAAGCTAATGGACGCCAATCACGAACTGCTCAACAATATCGACGTCGGCCATCCCGTGCTCGACGAGCTGGTCGCTATCGCGCGTGACGCCGGGGCGCTCGGCGCGAAGCTGACCGGCAAGGGTGGCGGCGGCAACATGGTCGCGCTGTGCGAGGGGCCGGATTCACAGGCGGCGGTCGCGCGGGCGCTGACCGAAGCCGGTTATACGGCATACGAGACTGCCTTCGGCGGAGCGACATGAACCTGCGCGAATTCGTTGACCTGCTCGCCGAGTCGGGGCGACTGCGGACCATCTCGCGCGAGGTGAGCCCCGAATACGAGGTGGCGGCGCTGATGGCACAGGCGGGCGACACGCCCCTGCTCTTCACCAACATTGTCGGCAGCCGGATGGAGGCAGTCACCAACATCTGCGCTTCGCGTGAGCTGGTCGCGCTCGGGCTCGACTGCAACCCTTCCGAAATCATGCAGCGTATCGCCACCGCAGGCGACGCGCAGGCGGAGGTGCCGCGCGCCGAGGCGACAGGCTACCGCGAGGTCGAGCCGACGCTGGCGGGGCTTCCTATCCTGACACACCAGAAGTTCGACGGCGGCCCCTACATCGCGTCGGCGATTGCCGCCGCCCACGACGGGGAGCACGGGCTGAACCTGAGCTACCACCGCGGGATGAAGCTGGACGACCGGCGCATGGTGCTGCGCATCCTGCCGCGTAATCTCGAGGCTTACCGGCAGCGCGGTCTCAAGGAATTCGCGTTCTGCAACGGAGTTTCCGTGCCGGTACTGCTGGGCGCCGCGACCAGCTTCGGCATCGAGATTGATGAGATGGCCATCGCCAACGCGCTCGGCGCGGCGCCACTCATCGAGGTGGGCGGCCATACGGTGCCGCAGTCGGAGCTGGTGATGATTTGCGAATTCACGGGCGAGATGGCCGACGAGGGGCCGTTTCTCGACCTGACCGAAACGCGCGACATCGTCCGCAGCCAGCCGGTCGTGCGGCTGAAGCAGCTCTTCCTGCGCGACGACTCGATATTCCACGCGCTGCTGCCGGGCGGCCCGGAGCACAAGGTGCTGATGGGGATGCCTCGCGAGCCGACCATCTTCCACGCCGTCTCGCAAGTAACGGATTGCGTCGACGTCCACGTCACCCCCGGCGGCTCGTCGTGGCTGCACGCGGTCGTTGCCATCCGGCCCCGCACGGCGGGCGACGGCCGCAAGGCAATCGAGGCGGCGTTCGCCGGCCACGCATCGCTGAAGCACGTCTGGGTGGTCAATGACGACGTCGACGTCCGCGACCGCGACATGGTCGAGTGGGCCTTCGCAACCCGCTTCCAGGGCGACCGCGACACTGTCACGTTCCAGTCGAAAGGGTCGAGCCTTGACCCGTCGGCGTGCGTCGAGACGTGCGAGACCTGCAAGCAAGGGTTCGACTGCACTATTCCCGGCGACCGTGAGGCGGCCCACTTCGCGCGCACCCCGCCGGCAATGGACGTGAAGCTCGAAGATTACCTTGACTGACGCCCCCAATCCCTTAACCCCGGTCCAGCCTGCGCGAGCGTGAAGCTCACCCCAGACCAGCAGGCAATGTTCGCCGGCGATCGCGGCGCGGCGAAGCAGATGGCGATGCGGTTGCTGGTCGACCTGGGCACTGCCGCCGGGGCTCCGCGGCTGGTGCCAGTGGTGGCGGCGCACGTCTCGGGCGTCTCGCCGCTTACCGGCGGGCACGGGCTGATTACCTTTCTGGAACGGCTCGGTGACGACGCACGGGTGGCGGTCGAGGCGACGCTCAACTCGGCCGGCTGCGACAGCCGCTGCTGGCGCGAGATGGGAGCGACCGCCGACTACGTCGCGCGGCAGAAGCGCATCCTTGACGCGTATGCGCAGCTGGGAGTGCGGCTGACGCTCTCCTGCACACCCTACGAAGCGACCGCCGCACCGCTCCCCGACGGGGTCGGCGCGTGGGCCGAGTCGAACGCGGTCTGCTACGCCAACTCGTATACGGATTTGCGGACCAATCGCGATTCCGGGCTGTCGGCGCTGGCGGCGGCCATCTGCGGCTGCACGCCCGATTACGGGCTGTTGCGCGATGAGCACCGCACGGCTAACCTGCTGGTCGAGGTCGAGTGCGAACTGGCGGAGCCGGTAGATTTCTCGGTGCTGGGCGACTGGGTCGGCAAGCAACTCCCCCCGGGGCTGGCGCTGCCGTGGGGGCCGGTGCCGCACTTCCGCGGCGTCGGCGCCGCAAGCCACGAATCGCGCAAGGCGCTCTCGGCGGCGGCGGCCAACTACGGCTGCGCGCTGCTCTATCTCGACGAGCCGCCCGCGGCCGACTACCGGGCAACGCTGCGCTTCACCGCCGCGGAACTGGCAGCGCGCTACGCGGAGCTAGCACCACGCCACCGTGTCGACCTGGTCGTCATCGGCTGCCCGCAGGCGTCGCCCGGCGAGGTACGCGTGACGGCGGAGCTGGTGCGTGGGCGCATGCTCCCGGCGGGACGGCTCTGGGTCTTCACCGCTGCGCGCCACTGGGACGCGCTGCGCGACGAGGTCGCCGCGATTGAGGCGGCGGGCGGGATGGTGTTGCGCGACACCTGCCCCGAGGTGGTGTATTACGACCGCGCCTGCGTCAACCACATCCTGACCAACTCACTGAAGGCGGAGCATTATCTCCAGTCGGGGCTGAACAGCATGCCGACTTCGGTCGCGCCGCTCGCCGATTGCATCGCGCACGCCGCAGACCCGGCGCTGGCTGGCGATGACCGTGCAAGTGCCTCGAGCGGTGCGTCGCCGCACGCGGCGGCGCACCGCTCGGCCAAGGCGCCGCAAGCGGGCGAGCTTTCGCTGGCCGGCAGCGGCATCGAGTCGCAGGACGCATGGGTAATCGAGGGCGAGGCACTCGTCACCGACGTGCCGCTCACATTCCTGGGCTTCGTCAATCGCCGCACCGGCGTGGTCGAAGAGCCGGGGCACCCCCTCGACGGGCAAAGCATCGCTGGCCGGGTGCTGGTCTTCCCGCGCGGCAGCGGCTCGAGCGTCGCACCCTACGTGCTGCTCGGCTTGCTCTACCGCGACCGCGGCCCGCTAGCGGTCGTGAATACCGCGCTCGACCAGCAGACGCTCCCCGCCTGCTCGCTGCTCGGCGTGCCGTACGCGCACTCCTTCGACGCCGACCCCTGTCTCGCGCTCAACAGCGGCGACCGCGTGCGGCTGGAATTGCGCGACGGCGCCGTGGCGCTGGAAGTACTCGCGCGCGGGCTCAAGGCTTAATCCCGCCGCGGCTTGAGCCGGCGCATGGGGCAGACGACGCTCGACGGGAGCGCGCGTGACGACGACGCGGCCGAAGCGGTGGTCGCGGAAGCTCCAGCGGCTGCTCCCGAAGAGCCGAAGCCGGCTGCGGAAGCGGAGCCGCCCGCGCCGCGCAAGAAGCCGAAGCGCACGCGGGCGCATGAGCTGGCGGAGGAGCAACGCGACATTCCCATCTCGGAGTTCTTCGAGCAGAACCGCCACATCCTCGGCTTCGACAACCCGACCCACTCGCTCATCACCGCCGTAAAGGAGGCGGTCGACAACGCGCTTGACGCGTGCGAGCAGGCCTCCATCCGGCCCGAGGTGCACGTCGCGCTCGAGTCGCTCGGGCGCGACGAGCTGCGCATCAGCGTCGAGGACAACGGCCCCGGCATCCTGAAGGAGCAGATTCCGATGGTTTTCGGCCGGCTGCTCTACGGCTCGCGTTTCGGCAGCGGTAAGCAGTCGCGCGGCCAGCAGGGCATCGGCATTTCTGCGGCAATCATGTATGGTCAGCTGACAACCGGTCGGCCGGCGGAAATCACCTCGCGCATCTCGATTGACCACCTCGCTGAGAAAGTAATACTCAAGCTCGACTCGCGCAACAATTGCGGCATCATCGACCGCAGCGAGCAGCTAGTGTGGCGGCTGCCGCCCGACGAGGAGGGACTGCAGGCCGAGAAGGAGCACGGCACCCGCATCGTCTTCAGCCTCAAGGGCAGGTATCAGGCGGGACGCCAGTCAGTGCGCGAATACTTGCGCACGACCTCGATTGTCAACCCGCACGCCACTATCAGCTTCACCGACCCCGCCGGCGAGGTGATGCGCTTCGACTGCGCCACGGACGAGCTGCCGCAGCTACCGCAGGAGGGCATCAAGCCGCACCCGCACGGCGTCGAGCTGGGGCAGCTGCTGCGGATGGCGCACCACGCCAGCCAGCACCAACTGGGGCTCTTCCTGCAGCAGGAATTTTCGTCGATGGGCAAGCGTACCATCGAGAACGTGCTCGCGCGGGCGGCGCTCGACCCCGTCGTGCGGCCGCAGGATATCACGCGTGCCGAGGCACTAGCGCTGCGCGAGGCGTTTCAGGCGACCTCCATCCGCTCGCCCACCAGTAAAGTGCTCGTGCCAATCGGCCCGCAGCTCATCAAACTCGGCCTCAAACAGGTGCTGGAAGAGCTGCGACCCGACTACTACACCACTCCAGTCAGCCGCGCGCCGGCGGTCTTCGCGGGCACGCCGTTCCTAGTCGAGGTCGGGATGGTTTTCGGCGGCAATCTGCCGCGCGACGAACCGGTGCAAATCCTGCGCTTTGCGAACCGCGTGCCGCTGCTCTACCAAGCGGGTGGCTGCGCCATCACCAAGGCGGTGCAGGGCATCAACTGGCGCAACTACGGCCTCGACCAGCGCGGTGGCAAAGGGACCCCGAATGGCCCCGCACTAATCCTGGTGCATGTCGCCGCGACCAATATTCCATTTACGTCGGAGGCGAAAGAAGCGGTCGCCGACATCCCCGAAATCGGGCGCGAAATCAAGCTGGCACTGCGCGCTAACGCAAAGACGCTAGCGCGGCACCTGAAGAAGCAGAAGAAACGCGCCAAACTGGGCGAGAAGTTCGAGTTGGTACAGAAAGTGCTGCCGGCGATGGCCGAGCGCGCGGCGCGCGTCGTCGGCGAACCGGTGCCGAACCTCGACAAGGTGGTGGCACGCATCATGGACGTAGTCTGGATTGAGGAAGAAATCGAATTCTCCGATGAGGGCATCGAAATCGCCGTGCGGGTCACCAACTACCGGCTGCGCTCGGCCAGCTTCAAGCTGCGGGCGGAAGTCCCGGACCACGAAATCCGCGACGCCGAGCCGCGGCCGGGCCGCCGCGAGGGAGGGCAGGTCATCTGGTCGGTCGGGCTGCCGACGACCGAATCGACCACCTACCGCTTCCGCATCCCCGACGGCAGCCGCCGCAGCTTTGACGGCCTCGAGCTGTGGGTCGAAGGCATCGACTCATCGCACGTTATCGGCGCCGAGCCGTGGACCGGCGTCGCCGCCGCGTGAGCGAGCATCTGCGCACTCGCCGCGGGCGACTACAGACGCGTGGCGCGACCGGCTGGCGCGACTGGAATCCGTATCGCAGTAAGCTGGCGGCGTGGCTGCGCGCCAGCGGCCGCGAGTGGCCGCTGGCGCCCGACGCACGCGTGCTCTATCTCGGCGCCGCCGAAGGAACGACCGTCGCGCACGTCGGCAACCTCTGCCCCCAAGGCAGGGTCGCCGCGATCGAAATCTCACCAACCGCGATGGCCGAGCTGCTGCCGGTGGCGGAGCGCTACCGTAACCTGCTGCCGGTGCTGGCCGACGCCCACTTCCCCGCGCAGTATGCACCGCAAGCCGAAGGCTGCGACTTCCTCTATCAGGACGTCGCACAGCGCGACCAGATCGCGATTTTCCGCCGCAACTGGGACGCATACCGCCCGCGGCAGGGGCTGCTGATGCTCAAGGCGCCCGGAATCCGCGGCGGCGCCCCGCAGGCAGTGCTCGACGAGGCGGAGACGGATCTGCGCGCTGCGTTCGCGACGGTTGAGCGCAGCGACATTTCGCGCTGGGCGAAGGGGCACGCGGCGTTCTGGGTTGAGGGTTAGCGACTCATCGCGTTGATTTCGCCGTAGCGGAAGCAATCCACGACGTACTGCTCTCTGACAGGTCCGGCCGTTAGAGCAAACCTCCCTCTCCGGAGGTATGGAGCCACCGGCGAGAATTGAACTCGCGACCTGCGCATTACCAATGCGCCGCTATACCCCTAAGCCACGGTGGCCCGGCGGCGCGACAGTCCTGCGGTAATTAGGTTTTGGCTCCGCCGGAAGTCTATTACACCCTTCGCTGCTGCCCCAGCGAATAATGTTTCCGGAACCATGGTGAAGTACGTAAAGGAAAGGAAAAGCAAGGCCGAAGTGCTGGCGGAATTCGAGCCGCTCATCAGCGAATGGTTCGGCGGCCGCTTCGCCGACTTGACGCCGCCGCAGGCGATGGCGGTGCCGCTGATTCACGCCGGGAAGAACGTGCTGGTCTCCTCGCCCACCGGCTCGGGCAAGACACTCACCGCCTTCCTGAGCATCCTGAACGACCTGTTCCGCCGTGCTGCCGTTGGCGAGCTGGAGGACGGGGTGCAGGCGCTCTACATCTCGCCGCTCAAGGCGCTGGCGAACGACATCGACCGCAACCTGAAGCAGCCGCTGGCGGAGATGGAGGCGCTGGCTGCCGAACGGGGCTGGGAGTTCCCGGCGGTGAAGGTGGCGGTGCGTAGCGGCGACACTTCGCTCTCCGACCGCGCCAAGATGGTGCGTAAACCGCCGCACATCCTGATTACCACTCCCGAATCGCTGGGTCTGCTGCTCTCGTCGAAGAAGTTTCGCGAGCATTTTCGTTCGGTGCGCTACATCATCCTCGACGAAATCCACGACCTCGCCAACAACAAACGCGGTACGCACCTCTCGCTCTCGGTCGAACGGCTGGCGCACCTGCTCGACCGCGACCCGGTGCGCATCGGCCTCTCGGCGACGCAGGCTCCGATTGAGGAAATCGCGCACTACCTCGGCGGCTGGTCGCGCGGCAAGCCGCGGCCGGTCAACATCGTCGACGTCAAGGAGCGCAAGCACCTCGACCTGCGCGTGCTCTGCCCGGTCGACGACCTGACGCAGCACTCGACCGAGGTCATCAATTCGCACATGTATGACCTGCTGGCCGACCTCGTGACGGACCACCGCACGACACTGATTTTCACTAACACCCGCGCCGGCACCGAGTCAGTCGCGCTGCAATTGAAGGAGCGCGGCATCGAGAAGCTGGCGGCGCACCACGGCTCGATGTCCAAGGAAATGCGGCTCGATGTCGAGGAGAAACTGAAGGAGGGCGAGATGGACGCGGTCGTCACCTCGACCTCGCTCGAGCTCGGGATTGACATCGGCTACGTCGACCTCGTGGTTCAGATTGGATCGCCCAAGTCCATAGCGAAAGGATTGCAGCGCATAGGTCGCGCCGGCCACGCGCTGCACGAAATTTCGAAGGGGCGCCTCGTCGTCTTCGACCCGGACGACCTCGTCGAGTGCGCGGTGCTGGTGAATTCGGCTTACGCGGGCGAGATTGACCGCGTCGCGATTCCCCAGCATCCGGCCGACGTGCTGGCGCAGTCGATTATCGGCATGAGCCTCGACCAGCGCTGGCGGCCGAAGGAGATGCTCGAGGTCATCTGCGCTGCGCATCCCTACCACGACTTCAGCCGCAGCGAGCTGGATGCGCTGCTCGAATTCCTCGGCGGCGACGGGCTGAGCGAGCACGGAGTCTACCCCAAAGTGTGGTACGACGGCGAAGAAATGGGTATCAAACGCGGCTCGCGGCAAATTTACAACATGAATATCGGCACCATTCCGCAGGAAATCAACTACTCGGTGGTGCTCGAGGGAGGCGGCGCGCACATCGGCAACCTCTCCGAGAAATTCGTAGAGAAGCTGGGGCGCAACGACATCTTCGTCCTCGGCGGCCGCACTTACCAGTTCCTCTCCGCGGAGGGGCCACGAGTCATTGTCAAGGACGGCCTCGGGCGCAAGCCGACCGTCCCTTCGTGGTCGGGTGAAATGCTGCCGCGCTCGTTCGACCTGAGCGAGGCGGTCGGCCGCTTCCGCGCCGCCATCGGCGAGCGGCTGGGGGAGCCCGAGAGCGAGACGCTGGCGTGGCTCGGAGAGGAATTCCGGCTCGACCCCGGCGCGGCGCGCACCATCCTGTCGCACCTGCGCGAACAACACCAGCTCTGCGACTTCGTGCCGTCCGACCGGCAGCTGCTGGTCGAGGGGTACGTCGACAACCGCGGCCGGCGCTCGGCTGTGTTCCATTTCCCGTTCGGCCGGCGCGTCAACGACGCGCTGGCGCGGGCGTTCGCGTACGAACTGGGGCGCGAACTGGAGGGGTCAGTGCGCATCTCGCTCAACGACGACTCGTTCCTGCTGACGTTCCCCGATTTCGTCGAGCTGGAGGGCATTGGCGAGACGCTCGACCCGGAGGCGCTCGAGGCGACGCTGCGACGCGCCATCAGCAACACGGAGCTTTTTGCGCAGCGCTTTCGCCATTGCGCCAACCGCTCGTTCATGGTGCTGCGCAACTACAAGGGGCACGAGATTTCGTTGCCGCGACAGCAGCTGCGCACCTCGCAGGTGCTCGAAGCTATCCATGAACTCCCGAGCTTCCCCATGCTCGAGGAGGCGTACCGCGAGGTGCTCCACGACGCGTTCGACCTCGAGCACGCGCACGAGGTGCTGGCCGACATCGCCAGCGGCGAGCGGACGGTGCGCTACCGGCCCTACTCGGCGGTGCCGTCACCGCTGGCGCACGGCGTCATCCTCTCGGGGCTGAGCGACATCGTGCTGATGGAAGACCGCTCGGCCCTGTTGCGCGAACTACACACGCAGGTGCTCGGCAAGGTGCTTGAGCAGGATGGCGGCGACAAGCCGCGCTTCGACCGCGAACTGGTCGAGAGCTACTTCCACGAAAAGGCGCCGCTGGTCGACTCGCCCGAAGATGTGCTGCAGGCGCTGCGCGAGACCGGCGGGCTGGCGCTGCTTGCCGACCGGCGGCGGTCGGTCTATCGCCTGTCGGAGCTGCCGGCGGGCGAACTGCACGAGGCCTGCGAAACGCTCATCGACGTAGGGCAGGTCGAGTCGGTCTGGACCGGCGATGCTGAGCCGCTCTTCACGCTCCCCGAATTCGTGCCATACTACCGCGCCGTCTATGGCCGCAGCGACAAACTCTCGAAGGCGGGCGAGAAGGCGCTCGCGAGCCTCGCGGCGGGGCGCAAGGTGCACTCCCGCAAGGCGCTGGACGAGCTGGAAATGCATTACCGAGTGACACGGCTCCCCAATGGGCAGCGCGTCCGCGAGCCGGCGGCGGCCGCCACTTACGAGAAGGCGCTCGACTGGCTCGTCAGCACCTACCTCGGACACTGCGGTCCGCGCTCGGCGGAGCAACTGGCGGTCGAGCTGCGACTGCCGGAGCAGGTGATCGAGCAGACGCTCTACGACCTCGAGGAGCAGGGTGCGCTGCAAGGGGGCAATTTCGTGCTGGGCCGGCCGATGCCGCACTACCTGCTGGCGGAGGACGTCATCTACCTCGAGGCGCACTCGCGCGGCGACCTCTGCGTCATCTCGGAGCGGCAGCTGCGCAAGTACCTCGACACCAAGCTCTTCCGCCGTTTCGCGGGGCTGCAGGAGCTGTTTGACGCCTTCGGGGACGTCCCGTCGGCACGCATCGCCTACTACCGGCTGGAACAGCAGTCGCTCGCCGAATGGTGGGAGTGGCGCGACTCTGACGCGCTGCTGCAGGGGCGCTTCTCCGGAGGGCGGCTGCGGCATGTCCCGGCGCACCGCATCGGCGCCTTCCAGGCTGTCTATCGCCGGTCGGCCGAGGGACGGCTACAGAAGGATATCCTCGAGCTGCTGAAGCAGAGCAAGCCACTGACGCGGCACGAAATCACGACGCGGCTGGAGCGCAACCCCGAGCTGGTCGAGCCGGCGCTGCGCGGGCTTGAGGACAGCTTGCAGATACATCGCTTCAACCGCCAGCGCAACCCCTGGATGACGTACAACCGCTATCGGCTGCTGGAAGAATTCGACGCGCCGGAAGACCCGGAACGGGTACTCGTGAAACAGGCGCTCCGCGGGCTGGGGCCGCTCGGCTTCGCCCCGCTGCGGCGCGAGACATGGCTGCCGCTGGTAGTGCTGCGCAACCTGCTCGCCCGGCTACAGGAGAGCGGCGAAGTGACGCGCGTCGTCGTGACGGGCCAGACGCGGCTTTTCGTATACGCACTCACCGAGGAAGTCGAGGCACTGCAGGTGCCGATTGAGGAGGAGACAGTACGGGTGCTCTCGTGGCGCGACCCGATGCTGGTCCACCTGCGGCGCGAGGTCTTCTCGCGCTACGGCGACGCCTGGACGCATCCCATTACCAAGGGCGGGATGCTGGTCGGCTACATCGAAATGTGGGCCATGTCGGGGCTGCTCGAGGTGCGCGAGCTGTCGCTCGAGCGGCCCGAGCTACTGCCCGAAGTGCTGGCGGCGCTCTACGAGCATAGCAGCTACCAGCGCGAGTTCAACAGCAACGTGATTCGCATCAAGCGGGTCGAGGGTCGGCTGGTCAGCGAAATAGACGCCGTGCAGCGCGCCCCGTTCCTGGCTGCGGGCTACCACGAAGTGCGTGACTGGCTGGTCCACGGCCCGATTGTTACTGAGCAGTTCAGCCCGCGTGAGCTGGATGGCTACCTGCTCTGGCGGCAGCGCATCCACCCGCAGCGCCGCTTCACCGACGCCCGGCAGGCGTTCCGTGAAATGGGCGGCATCCGCTCCGAATTCGAGCTTTCGCTGCGCATCCAGGGGCGCTTCTTCCACCCGCGCGACTACGGCGAGGAGTTCGACCTAGTGCTGGGGGTGATGATTCCCGGCTACGCCACCTACAGCACCGTACGGGACGCCATGGTCTACCGCGACGCGCGCGACAGGCCGACCGAGCCGGACGACAGGCGGGTGCTCTCGCTAGCGGTAGACAACCGCGGCATGCCGCGCGAGGAACTGCTACGACGCAGCGGGCTCGACCCCGACACGTTCAAGACGATGCTATCGCGGCTCTACCACTCGCTGCACATGGCACGCACCCCGCGCGGTTACTACCGTACGCTCCCCGTCAGGCGCGTGCTTGACCGCGACGAGGCGCGCTTCCGCGTCGTGAAACGGCTGGTAAAGCAGTTCGGAATCGTCTCGGCCGAGCGGTTGGGGCTGCTGGTCAAGAGCGAAATCCCGATGGCCGAACTGCGTGCCATCCTCGGCCGCATGGAGCGCGACGGGACGCTGGTCAAGGGCTTCCTGCAGGAGGGCGATGATACGCTGATGTGGCTGGTCAAGGAAGACTTGCAGCAGGTTCGCGGCCACGCTTTCCAGGGCAGCTTCGTCCTGCACCAGTCGGACCGGCTGGCACACTACCTCTCCGAGGAGGTGCGGCAGGAGTTCGGCCTCGGCGCCTGCTACGTCATCTATTCCGGCACCCACCGCACCGGCGCGTTCAAGATGCGCAAGCGCGGCAAGGACGCTGTCGTTTCGCACTTCGTCGGCGGAACCCACGAGCGGCACGTCATCGAGGCGTGGGCGCGGCAATGGCGCATGAACCTCGAATGGGACCTCGAACAGGAAGAGGTGCAACAACCATTGCAAAGAGATGGTGAAGCAAATAGTGACGAAACGCCCGCGCCAGCCGAGGCATAGCCTCAGCTGAATTTGCCGTATACCCTGTCAGGGATTTCGACGTGGATGCGCTGCGCCAGTTCCTCGTTGAGCGTCCCGTCCTCGAGCGCAGCGCACGTGCGGCGCGGCACTGTTTTGGGACCCATAACAGCGCCCGGCCGGGCGGGGTCGTCAAGGTAGTCGGTCTCGAGCATGAACTCCGCTCCCGAGGCGGCGGCGGCCCTCAGGTTGGTGCGCGACGCGATAACGGAGACTACCAGACCCGCTGGCGCCTCGAGCGCGCCGGGACCGCCATAGTGCTTCACCAGCCTCTCTTTGGGGAAGCGCGCGCGGTCGGCAATCTCACCCAGCTCGACCATCACTTCGGGCGTCCCGGACTCGGTGTGCAGCACCACCGCGCCGTCCACTTCGCGCGTCCGCGCCAGCGCCTTTGCGAGCACGCGATTGGCCTGCTCCCAAACCGCCGCGTCGACCGGGAAATGCGGGCGACCCAACTCGCCCAGCCCCGCCAGTTCGCCTTCGGCAACGAGGGTGCAACAATGGTCAACCGCTTTTAAATACAGTTCTTCGGCCACAATAGGACTCAATTTTTCGGACATCTGCACCAGTTCGACCGGGTGCGGGGCGGCCACGACGGCGACGCGCGCGCCTGCTGCACGCGCGTCGCCGGCAAGGCGCAGCGTGGTGGCGACCTGCGCCTCGAACTGCAGCAGCTCCTGCCATTCCCCGTACGGCTTATGGACCAGCACCAGCCGGCTGCCACCCGCCTTCAGGAACTCGCGCACGGCATCGCCGCGGCGACCGCGAGGGTCTAGGTGGAAATGGTCATCGGTGACCTCCATTCGAAGGGGAAACTTGCGGAACAGTTATATGAATGGGTGTGTGGGAGCCCCTCCGGCCATGAAGCGTATCCTGCTGTTCCTGTCGTTGCTTTGCGCAGCCGCCGCCCTCGCGCCGCAAGCGAGCGCGTCCGACTCAGTTTTCCAGCTGAATACCGACTACCCTAACGACGGCTACGCCGAAGTCGATACCGGGCAATTCCAGAACATGACTGTGCGGATTATGAACGAGAACGACGACCCACGCGACTTCGAGCTGGAGGTGCTGAACGCGAGCGACCTGAACAGCGAAGGGCTGAAAGTATACTGGACCTACAACGGGCAGGAAGAGCTGAGCGGGAACCCGACCAAGATTGTGGTCAGCGTCTCCGACAACTCAGAAATAGTCGGCATCCGAATCACGATCGAGGCCAACCCGAACGCGCTCTACGGAAACTGGCCCATCAGCCTGCGCGCGCACGACAAGGACACCACGGTCGACCCCGACCAGCAGAATCACTACCTCAACCTGACGATTCACGTCAACGAGACGCGCGGCGTGACCGTTTCCGTTCCCGACTCGTCCTCGACCAACCTCTCGGTCGATGTCGATAGCGAAGCGAGCTACACGCTACGGGTGCAGAACACCGGCAACCGGCAGGACACCTTCAACCTGGACGTTGGCGGCGGCGACTGGGGCTACACGCTCGACACCGAACAGGTCACCCTTGACTCCGGCGCGAGCGAACTGATCGGGCTGGTCATCGAGACGGACTCCGACGTCGACTATGGCGACAGCGAGTCCATCACGATTGGCGCCACTTCGGTCAACCAGCCGACGACCGGCGAGATGGTTTCGACGGTCTACATCCGCGTCTTCGAAGGCGTGCTGCTCGACCCGGTCACGAGCGAGAAAAGCGGCGAGCCGGGCGCAATGCTAACCTTCGACTTCACCGTGACCAATAAGTGGTCGGGGGAGGTCATTTTCACGCTCGAAAAGAAGGACTGGTACATGGGCACCATCGAGAACAAGCCCAGCAACTGGGACTTCACCGACGCCTCGACCGATAACACCATCGAGGGCTTCGGGACCGTTACCGCCCGGGTACGGATTACGATTGCGAGCGACGCCAACGCCAACGACGTCGTGACGATTATCGTCAAGGCGTACGTCGGCAGTGGTGAGCCGGCTGAGACCGAAATCGACGTGCGGGTCGAGGGCGATTATGACCTGCGGTTCGAGCCGCTCGGAATCAGCGAATACGACGTCAATGTCGGAACCGAGATTTTCCTCTCGGCATTCCTCGAGCTGACCAACACCGCCAAGGTGAGCGATGAGGTGCTGCTGGAGACCGAATGGACCACCGGCGGCGACGACTGGGACCTGAACATTGCAGGCGGCTCGAGCTGGAAATACTTCGCCGCGGGCGAGACCAAGAAGGTCTACGTCTCGGTCAAGGCACCACCCGACTCGGAAGGCGACTTCACGACGCTCAGGATTACCGCCAGCTCTGGCGGTGACGGTCTCGAGAAGGATTACGTCGAGCTGAACTTCCGTGTCGCCGCAATCGGCGGTGGCGACGGCGGTAGCGGAACCATCAACGTCGGCGAGGAGAAGGAACTGCCGATACCCATCGAGGTGCTGGTCGGGACCGTGCTGCTCATCGGCCTCGGCGCCTCGTCACTCTTCTTCCTGACGCAGCGCTCGAAGAAAACGGGCGATGAAGAGGGGACGCCGGACGGTGCCTACTCCGACGAGTGGGGCGGTGTCGACGCAGGCACAGCCGCTGCTCCGCCGGCGACTGCGCCCGCGGCACCAGCGCCTCCGCCGGCGGCTGCGCCTCCGCCGGCCGCGGCTGCCGGTCCCGTAACAGTGGCATGCCCCGGCTGCCAGACGCAGCTGCAGATTGCCGACCCGACACGGCCGCTGACCGTCAAGTGTCCCACCTGCGCGACGCCGCTGACGCTACAGGCGACCGCGGGCGCAGCCCCACCGGCTGCGCCCGCACCGCCTCCGGCCGCCGCACCAGCAGCCGCCCCGGCAGCGCCGCCACCGGCCGGGCCGGTGACGATTAGCTGCCCCGGCTGCCAGACGCAAATGAAGATAGCCGATACGCGGCGACCGCTGACGGTCGCCTGCCCCGGCTGCCAGACACAGCTGAAACTCACCTGAAGCAGGCGTGGTCTAGTGGTATGACTGTGGCCTTCCAAGCCACCTACCCGGGTTCGAGTCCCGGCGCCTGCACCAAATTATCGTCAGACGACGGGGGGTTTTCCGTATCGTCTTGAACTTGCTCACTTTTCTTTGGGCGTTCTTTGATTCCATACATCATTCGTGTGACCCAATTACGTTTCATTGCCTCGAAGAAAATCCAGCATCCTAACACGACCAGAGCCGTGGTCAGAAGGAATACCGTCAGATCAGAATAACCCTCCCTCAACAAGAAGAATAGGCCGATGTAAACCAAAGGCTGGTGGATTATGTAGAATGGATAGACGCCTCGATTCAAGTAAGCAAGATGCGAACTCGGGCGGTTAAGCAAAAAAGCACCCCAGGAAAATATGGCTAGACACCAAAACCAGGCGTGAAAACTGGTCACGAAGCAGGATATAATTGTCATGTTGGTGTGATAAAAATCATTGTTTTCAACCCAGCCGCCACCTATGTACGGGATTCCGGTTTTTTTTTCCTCCACCCTCATCCAGAAGAAAGCTATAGTGAATACTACGGTTGCAATGGTTATTTGTATTCTCGAATTATCTATGAATTCGAAGTATTGATTCTTGGCAATTATGAACATATAACCGAACAGGAACGTTAGTAGGTACCAGGGCCATTCATAGCCAAAACCAATAGCTTCTCCCATTAAGGGCTTGAAAAGCAAATCGGAGACCGTGAGAATCAGTGGTAAAATCAACAGAGGCCCCATTCTGAATGGCATCTTAAAAACCCCCTTAATTGCCCGGGAGATTCGCCCATCTGGATTGTTTCTGACAATCGAGAATATTGGAATTAGAATTAGGGAATATTGCAAAAGACTCCATATAAACCACAAATGTCCAAGAGCCAGGAGTCTGCAAAGCAATGGAATTATCATCATGAAAGTCATGACAATTCCAAAACCAAGGAATGCGGCCATACCTTCCAGGATACTGCCTGGGAAGTAGCGTAAGATAATCATCCATGTTATCGGAGTAATGGTCCAAATTCCGGCAATCATAGGTATCAGCAAACGTTTGGTCCTCTCCTTCAAAAATATCTTCCATGTTCTCCGTTTGAAGGCAAACGCAGTGCCCATTCCACTAATCATGAAGAGGGCCGCAATACGCCATTCGTGCATCCATCCCAAGACTCCCGTTCCCAGAGACGTATAGACATTTGCTGCATCCTCTCCAGCTTCCTGATCTAAACTGTCGCGACTTTTGTCCTCATCCTCCTCATAATCCGGTAAAACAAAATCATATGCATCGACATACACCCCAATCGCTACATGGAAGGGCAGGAGTAATCCGAAAAGGATGACGCGCAGCCAGTCGACGTCGTAGCGCCGCTCCCGCTTCACGGGCTGCGCTTCATCATCGGGAGCTGACACTGTTGCCGGCTCGATAATGTCACCACCCGAAGGCGAAGCTAAGGAAGGAGAGGATCCAGAGCAGGGAAAGAACCAAGTGCTGTTTCGGCTTGTATTTCGGGATGAATATATTGTTCAGGATATAAAAATAACCCAGAAAAAACAGGGCTCCGAAAAGCGACGGGACGAACAGTGCCGCGGGGCCACCATCTTCGAAAAAAACCCAGTGGCTGAAGATGCCATTGATATCCCAGTCGCCAGTGAACATTCCGCGCAAGATGGAAGGTGCTCCCGGCATGAATGTCAGGGGCGGCAGGAGAACAAACCATAACCAGTAGCTGAAATAGGGAATCAGTAACATCCCGGTATACATTGCTGAAATTCCAAGCTTCTGTTTCCATTGTTCGAAGAACGGAAACCCGCTTCCAAAGCGAAGGCTGTAGCGCCCGGAATCTTCCGCGAGGTAGTCGTGCGGGTGCGCGGAATGTCCGTCGCCCGCCTTCCATTTCCGGTATTCCTCCTCCTTCTCCGCCTGCGACTTCCCGCCATTTCCGGAACCCATACCTCGCCGGAGGCGGCATCCTATATAATGCATTCAAAAAAAGTTTTTGAAGGCGCGATTACGCCCGCCTCCGCCTGCGCAAAGTAATTATACCGGCGCCAGCCCCCTGCGGCGCGATGCGACACTTCGCGCTGCTCATCGGGCTGCTGCTGCTGGCGTCAGGCTGCCTCCACCCGGACGACGGTGAGGCGAACCAGCCGCCGAAAGCGAAAGCCGATACCGAAGGCGGCGGCCGCACCTTCGAGCCGGGGGCCGAAATCTGGTTCACCGGCACCGGCTCGCGCGACCCCGACGGGACCTATCTGGAATACTTCTGGGATTTCGACCGCAACGACCAGTACGACGAGATGATAATCGGTGACATCAACAACAACGGGCGCGCCTCACACCCTTACCCCAACGAAGGGGGCTACACCGCGACGCTCACGGTGCGAGATATCGACGGCGCCGAGGATACCGCGACGGTCACCGTCACCATCAAGGGCGAATCGACCTCGCTGCGCGCCATCATCACCACCAACGACGAAAACGAGGCGACCTACCGCCCCGGGCAGCCGGTCGAGGTCGACTTCAGCGCGACTGACTCGACCGCAGAAGGCAGCATCACGAAATACGAATGGGATTTCTCGTACGACTCGAGCGTCGGCTTCGCGGCTGACGAGGAGGGCGATAGCGACGAGGCGACCCGCGAATTCGAGTCGGGCGTCTTTGTCATCGCGCTGCGCATCACCGACTCGCTCGGCGAGACCGACGAGGCTAATGAGCCGGTGCGGCTCTACATCAACTACAACAACACCGACACGCGCGTCATCGGCTCCGGCACCCACGAACACGACCTGCCGGTCAACGACCTCGGGCTCTACGCCGGCGGCAACCTGCGCTACATCCAGCTGCGGCTGGAATACGACGCTGGCGGCTCGCACGGGGCGGACCTCGACCTCTACCTCTACAACCTGACCGGTGAGGAGGTCGCGCGCAACGAAACGCACGATACGTCGCAGGCGGAGCAGGTCAACACAATCCTGCTCGAATACCACAATTCGACCCAAAATCAATGGTTCGACGAGGAAGGCGAACTCGGAGACTGGACCGTCGAAGTGGTCCACCAGCGCTCATGGGGTGCGGACCCGGAATACACCCTCTGGATGGATGTAATCTACTGGGAAGAGTAACAGAAATTCTGTTTTTTATTTTACCCTGTTACGGGATTTGCGAGATTCTGGCACTAACCCCACGAAAACACCCCTCCCCCTTGGAATTCCTAAAGACGCTGCGATGGACGAGATAGCGCTTTCAGCGCCGCCGGCGCAGCGCGATGACGGCCACGGCGACGACGGAAGCGGCCAGCGACGGCGCGGGGAGGCCGCCACCGCCGTCGTCTCTACCGCCACCGCCAGCCTTGCTGACGGTTATCACGCGAGAATCGGTGGCTGTGAAACCGTCATCATCGGTCACGCGTAGCGTCACCGTGTAGGTACCTTCGCCATTGTAAACGTAAGTAGTGTTTCCACTGTTTGTAGACGACCACCTGTAAACGCCGTCCCCCTCGAAATCCCACTCATATTTTGCAATCGAGCCGTCATCATCAGTTCCCTGTCCATCAAACTGAAAAGTATCGCCCGGTTCACCTGTAAAGTCATCTCCAGCTATTGCAGTTGGCAATGCGTATATCCAGAGGGGACCTTGATTGATATTCCACGCTTCGTTGTTGTCCTGCACACTGAAGATGATAGTGTGATTACCGAGAGAAAGGGTGCTACTACTGAAATCCTCCTCCGTGCTCAATTCCCCATCAATCGAGGATTCCCACAGGTAAACCAGTACTGTACCATCACTGTCTGACCCGGCGCCACTGAAGGACACACTCGTTCCTTTTTCCGCAGTTAACGGCTCGATGGATTCAATTATTCCGACGGGAGGTGCGTTGGGGTAAACATACAACTCCGCCGTGTGCCAAGATGACCACGCCCCGTCGCTATCCTGTACCTGGAAGGATATCTGGTGGGTACCGGTGGTAAGATTGGTGACGCTGAAGGCCCCGTCCGTACTCAAATTACCATCGATATTTGACAGCCATTGATAGGTTACAACGCTACCGTCGCTGTCTGTACCAGAGCCACTGAAAGAAACCTCCTCATCAAACCTAGCAGGCGATGGATTAATGGAATCAATCGACGCTGATGGTGGCGCGTTTATAACTACCAAATAAAACATGTCCCAATTCGACCAGGTACCACTGTTGTCTTGTATCCTGAATGAAATTGTGTGATTGCCTGCACTAAGACTGCTGGTATTGAAATTCGAAGAATTGCTGAGCTCGCCATCGACTGATGAGGTCCATTGGTAGGCTATGACATTCCCGTCGCTGTCTGTACCAGAGCCACTGAAGTTGACTTGGACCAACTTGTATGCTGGTGAAGGTAGAATGGATTCTATTGTGGCTGTTGGCGGTATGTTCTTGTCGAAGAAATAGACATTCTCATCACGGGAACCGACGGCGAGGTACTCACCATCCGCCGAAATAGCGACTGAAAATACATCATTACCGGCAGTGTAACTCCAGAGTGGAGTGCTGCTGTTGCTGTCGAATAGATATACCATTTCATCGACTGAGCCACCGGTAAGGTGTCCACCGTCAGCCGAGATTGCAACTGAGCGCACGCTGTCGCCGGTAGAATATCTCCAGAGCGGAGCACTGCTATCCTTGTCAAAGAGACGTATCTTTCCGTCAAAACCACCGGCAACGATGTACTCACCGTCCGCCGAAATGGAAACCGAGGAGACATCTTCTCCTGTATCGTAGCTCCAGAGCGGCGTGCTGCTGTTCCTGGCAAATAGATGGACCTTGTCATCAGCGGAACCGGCAACGATGTACTCACTGTCTGCCGAAATGGCAATTGAATTCACTTCGCTGCCGGTGTTGTAGCTCCATATCGGAGTGCTACTGTCCTTGTTGAATAGATAAACATCACGATGCGAACCGGCAGCGAGGTACTCGCCATCCGCTGAAATAGAGACGGACCACACCCAATTCCCAGCATAATAGCTCCAGAGCGGAGTGCTGCTGTCCTTGTCAAAGAGGTAAACTCTCTCATCAACGGAGCCAGCAGCGATATACTCACCATCCGCTGAAATGGAGACTGATACGACAGCTCTATCCCCAGCACTGTAAATCTGGAGCGGTAAGTCACTGTCTTTGGTGAACAGATATACCTGAGTGTCGACTGATCCAGCGGCGATGTATTCGCCATCAGAAGATATGGCGACTGAGCGTACATCACCTCCCGTAGAGTAATTCCAGAGGTATGTGTCGCTGTCCCTGTCAAAGAAGTATACGCTGTCATCATCGGAACCTGCGACGATGTATTCCCCATCTCCCGAGACGGCAACGGACCACACCCTATCCCCAGTGGTGTAGCTCCACTCAGGGTCATTAGCTTCAGCTGCCCCCGCCGCCATCAGCGCCAGCGCGAAGCCGGCAATCTGCAGCAGGAACGGCCGTGGGCGCATCGCGGTTGCAGTGCCGGGTGGGTTTAGGCTTGCTGGGAAGAATAGGCTCAATTCCGCCCCGGCAGCACCGCGCCGCGACCAGCCCTGCCGTCAAGCAGCACTTGCAGCGGCTGCTTGAGCTTCAGGTGACGCACTGCGCCGTCCTTGGCGGCCGGCGTTTGCGCCTCGAGCCAGCTCCAGTCGATGGCGCCGCGCGGAGCGGTGAGGTAGCCGACGCTGAACGAAACGATATTCTGGAAGAAGTGCGTGCCCTGGCTCGGCTCGACCGGCAGGTCTGCCAGCTGGCACTCGATGATGGTGCGAGCGCCCGAAATCTGCGCCCAGTTTACTGGGATGCCGAGCCACGGGTCGGACGAGCCCCAGCGGCCGGGGCCGATGAGTAGGTAGGGGCGCCCCGCGCGCGCCAGCTTGCGGTTCAGCTTCTCAATGATTTGCGCGGCTTCGCGCGTCTCGGCGCGGTCGAGCCGGTCGGGGTGGATGTAGATAATGTCACGTATCTCCTGGATGACACCATTACCGAGCGCCTGCGATGAAGTGCAGAGCGCCCCCTCGACGCTATCGAGGTCCACCTCAACGTCGACCGACTCCCACACCAGCGGCCGCGCCTGCAGGAACGCGTAGCGGCGGACGCCGGGGGCGATGATGACGGCGAACTCGATTTCCACGGGGCCGCCCATTCCCTTCTCGGCCTGCGCGAGGAAGAGCTGCGTCAGCCCGGAGAGCGGGAACTGCGCCTGCTTGGTGACACCGGCAAAGGTCACCAGCCGTACACCGGCGCGCGCTAGCCCGTCATAGATGGCGTCATTCTCGGCCGAAAAGACCGACCCGATGGAGTGCAGCTGCCGGTCCATTTCGGCGCGCGTCAGGTCCAGCTGCACGAGGCTCGTCTCGGCGGCGCGCGTCGGCTGCTCCTGCTCTTTCGAGAGGTCGAGCGCCCAGAACTGCCGCTGCGACGACCGCAGGTAATCCTCGGTGCTCGCGAACTGGAACTGCTGCCGCGGGTGCGCCGGCGAGAAACGGAACACCTTCTCGCCCTCTACCACCGCCTTGCCGAGGCCGAGCGCGACGGCGACGACACCATCCTCCGGCGCGGCGTCGCCGAGCGGGTAGAAGTTGCGCGACCGTGCCACGCCCGCGAAGGTGGGGTAGAACGCATCGCCGTGCAGGAGTCCCGCTATTTCCTGGATGACTACCCCCATCTTTTCTTCCTCGATACGGTTGGGTGTCGCAGCGATATACGCCTTCGACGCCCGGTAGAAAGTGGAGGCGTAGACCAGCTTGATGGCGTCGCAGAGGTGCTGGAGCCGCAACTTGGGGTCAGGATGGTTATTGCTCAGCATATAGGTCTCGTAGACCCCGGCAAACGGCTGGTGCTGCGAGTCCTCCAGCAGGCTGGATGACCTAACGGCGAGCGGGTATTTCACCTGCTCCACGAAGGTCTTCAGGTCATCATAGATTGACTCCGGAAAGCGCGCCTCGAGGAACGTCTCTGCCAAAGCATCGTCGTCCAGCTCCGAAGTATCCGAGTAGGCCATTTCGCCCAGCTCGTTTGACTCGAGGAACTCGTCGAAGACCTTCGTGCCGACGACCGCCGTGCGCGGGATGCAGACTTCGATGTCGCCAAACTCCTCGAGGTTGAGTGTCGGCAGCAGTGCGTGAAAATATGCCAGCGAGCGCCCCTTGCCGCCTAGCGACCCTCCGCCGAGCCGCACGAAGTCGCTCCCCGCCTCGAGGGCTTGCAACGAGTAGTCGGCCACCTCGGCCTGCCGCCGCTGCTTCTCGAACGCTCGCAAGGCGTCGAGCAGGAACTGCCGCAGCTGCTCGTTGTCGGTGAACTCGGTGACGACGTGCGGTCGCAGGCTGGCGGCGAGGTCAAACTCGGTGCGCGCGCGGAACCACTTGGAAAAACTGTGGCGCGCGGCATGGTAGCGCAGCGACTCGCCCGGCACGTCGGGCAGCAGCTTGCGCATCCCTGCGATGTCCTGCGCGCGCCCCACCTCCTCGCCGTCGGGCAACCGAAAAACGAAGTCGCCGAAGCCGAGGTTGGCACGCATGAAACTGCGCAAGCCCTTCAGCAGCGACTGGTCTGCCTTGTCGATGAACTCGACTCCCAGCTTCGCGGCCACCTTGCGGTTCTCCGGCAGCGACGACTGCATCATCAGCGCCGCGTCCGGGCTTTCGCGCTGCACCTGCGCGACGAACTTCTTCCCCGCCTGCGGGTCGTGGCTCCCCTCGCTCGGGAAGCCGGCGTCGCTGATTACCCCCAGCAGGAACGGCGCGTAGCGACTGTACAGCTCCTGCGCCTGCTCCATGTCGGTCGCGAGCAGGATTTTGGCGCGGGCGCGCATCCGTAGCAGCTTGTGGTGCAGCGAGAGACCACCAGCCATCAGGCTCCCGGTCTGCTTCATCAGCTCGGAATAGAGCTGCGGCAGGAAGAGCGAATAGAAGCGGGGCGAGTCCTCGACGAGGATGAGCACCTGCGCTTCACCAGCGCGGGTGTCATGGTCGACGTTGCGCAAATCCTCGACCAGCTTGATGATGGCGAGCAGCACCCGCGCGTCGCCCGACCAGACGAAGATGCGGTCAATCGCGTCGCCCTCGTGGAACAGCGCGAGCTCGCGGGTGTTGTAAGCCAGCAGCACGACCGGGATTCCGGACTGGATTTCCTTGGCGCGGCGGCCGAAGACGTGCACCGCCATCTCGCCAACGCGTGCCATCGTGATTACGAGGTCAAACGGCCGTTCCTTCAGCAAGTCAAGTGCCCGCTCGCCGGTCGCGGCGTGGGTGATGCGCGGCGCGTAGGAGAGGTTGAGCTGCTGGTAATCGACCAACAGCAGCTCGTTGAGCCGGCCATCCTCCTCGAGCGTGAAGTAGTCGTAGGGGCTCGAAACCAGCAGGATATCACGGATGCGGTAGCGCATCAGGTTCTCGAACCGCCGGTGCTGCGCGCCCCACGTTGCCATCACCCGGCAAAAAGGAACCTATTTTAACCGTGCACGGTAGCGCAGAGCGTGAAGGCTATCATCATGCTCAGCGGGGGCATCGACTCCCCCACGGCGGCGCACATGCTCCACCAGCAGGGCTGGGAGCTGGTCGGGCTGCACATGGACAACCGCCCCTTCACCGACGACCGCGAAACCGACAAGACCCGGGCGCTGGCGAAGCACCTCGGTATCCTGCTCTGGATGGCCCCGCACGGCCCCAGCCAAGTCAAGATTGCGCGCAACGCCGACCGCCACCTGCAATGCCTGCTCTGTCGCAGGATGATGTATCGCACCGCCGCCGCGCTGGCGAAGCAGGTCGGTGCCGACGCGATTATCAACGGCGAATCGCTCGGGCAGGTCGCGTCGCAGACGCTCCCCAACCTAGCAGTCATCGACGAGGTCTGTGACGTTCCCATCCTGCGGCCGCTGATTGGCCACGACAAGGTCGAAATCGAGCGGGTCGCGCGCCAGGCAGGGACCTTCGACATCTCCACCCTCCCCGGCCTCTGCTGCACCATCGTCCCCGAGAAGCCGGCCACCGCGGCGTCGCTGCCGCAGGTCGAGAAGTGGGAGGCGCAGCTACCGCTGGAGGAGATGGTCGACGACAGCGTCAGCGGACTGGTGCAGGTACTGTGAGCTTCTATCTGCTGCGCCCTTGCGATAGTTCAGCTGCGTTCGAGCTGAAACCCCGCAAGGCCGCCAAACTGGATTTGCAGCGAGCGCTGGAGTGGCTGCGGAAGCGCGAGTTCCGCGAGGTGGTCGACGCCGGCGTGATGGTGATTGTCGAACGCGAATGCATGGTCAACCTCTACCCTTCGGGACGCATGCTGCTGCGCACCAGCGACAAAAAGCTGGCGGAAAAGCTGGCGGCCGAAGTGGGGCTACTGCTCAACGGAGCCGCTTAAGTACTGGTCATCGAGAAAATGGCACCTGAACCTTTTGTCTCGATTGTCGTGCCGACTACCGGCCACGTGGGTTACTTGCGCGGGATGGTTACATCGGTCGCGCGGCTCGACTACCCGCGCGATCGGTTCGAGCTAATCTTGCTGGGCGATGCCGAGACCGCGCTCCTGCGACGGGCGCGTGAACTGGCGCTGGAAGGCAGGATTGCCCTACAAGTTATCTTCGACCCAGTCGCCGCGGGCGAGAAGCGCAACCGCGGCGTCGCAGCAGCGCAGGGGGAATTCATCGCCTTCACCGATGACGACACCATCCTGCGCGAAGACTGGCTGCGCGCTGCCGTGCGGCACCTCGAGGCGAATCCCGGCTACGCCGGCGTCGGCGGGCCGAACTTCACTCCGCGCGAGGGGCTACCGTTCGCGAAGGCAGTTGGCAGGATTTTCGGCTCGAAGTTTCTCTTTCGCTTCCGCTACACCGCCGGCCACGACGAGCCGCGCGAAGTGGACCACAACCCAACCTGCAACTACGTCCTACGGCGCGAAGAGGTCGCGAGCGTCGGGTTCCACTCGACGCTCTGGCCGGGCGAGGACGTCGAATTCGACATTCGGCTGCAACAGGCAGGTCACCGCATCCTGTATGCGCCCGACGTGGTGGTGTGGCACCATCGGCGCAGCCGGCCGCTGGCGTTCCTGCGGCAGATGTTCAACTACGGCGTTACCCGCGCACAAGTGACCCGTATGCACCCCGGCAGCTTCGACCCGCGTCACTACGCCTTCATTGGGGCGTTCATCGTGCTAGCGTCGCTCTATGGCCTCGCGTGGCAGCAGCTGACGGCGGTGCCGTGGCTGCTGCCGGCGGCGCTCAACGCGGCCTACTTCGGCGTGCTCGGGATGGCAGGGCTGCTGGTCGGCGCGCAGACGCGCTCGTTCAAGCAGGCGCTCTACGCGCCGCTGGTGCTCTTCATCCAGCATTTCGGCTACTCGCTGGGGCTGCTTGTCGGGCTGCTGCGGCGGCCGTAGCCCTTTTGAGGCGGGCGGCCTGCGGCCGCACGTGGAGCTGAACTACGACAAGCTGCTGAGCCGCGCCCGTGAAGGGCTCGAGGACGTCATGAACAACGATGCGCGCTTCGTCCCGCCCGAGCCGGAAGTGCTCTACGAGGGCAAGCGCACCATCCTGCGCAACTTCAGCGACATGGCCGATGCGCTGCGACGCGAACCTGACCATTTCTCGAAATACCTGGTGCAGGAACTCGGGACGGCGGGCAGCACCGAAGGCCGTCGGCTGGTGCTGCAGGGACGCGTCCCCGAGAAGAAGGTCGCCGAGCGCGTCCAGGCTTACCTGAAGGCGTTCGTGCTCTGTGAGGAATGCCATCGCCCCGACACCAACTTCCAGCGACAGGGGCGCACACTGGTGCTACAGTGCGAAGGCTGCGGCGCCCACCGACCCATCCGCGCCGGCTCCACCTGAAGCGGCCGCAGCGGACCACATAAATACCGCGTCACTTCGGTGGGCCGATGCGAAGCATCGCGCTACTGCTGGCATTGCTGCTGCCGCTGGCGGGCTGTCTCGACCTGCTCGACAGCGACGACAACGGGGCCAACCAGCCACCGACCGCCTACATCACTATGCCAGGACAGGGCGCCACGGTCGAAGTTGACCAGCCGTTCCAACTGGAGGGCTATGGCGAGGACCCCGACGGCGAGGACTCTCGACTGGGCTACGTCTGGACCCTTTCGGGACTGGGCGCAGTCATCGAGCTGAGCCGCCTCGCGAGCGACATGGTCACCGTCTCGCAGACCGGTCCCGACCTCGTACTGACGCTCACCGTAACCGACCCGCACGGCGCCAGCACCAGCGACGTGAAGCTGATTACGGTCGAGCCGGGCAACCGCCCGCCGACGGCAGTCATCCGGCTCCCCGTAGCCGGCAGCTCCTACTCGGAGGGACAGCCGGTGCAGTTCGACGGCCGCACCAGCAGCGACCCCGACGGCGACACACTGCGTTACCTCTGGGAACTGGGCGAGCAGGGCGGCTCGAAATACACTGCCTCACAGCAGTCCAACTTCGAGCGCGACCTGCAGGAGGGCGAATACGAAGTGCAGCTGACGGTCGAGGACCCGGACGGCGAAGTCTCGACCGCCATGGCCAGCTTCAGCATCACCAACCTGCCGCCGGTGGCGGTCGCCAGCGCCGACGCGACGACCGTCTTTGTCGGCGAGGAAATCAGTTTCGACGGCGACGACTCCTACGACCCCGAAGGCGACGTGCTCGACTACAGCTGGAGCTTCGGCGACGGCGATACATCGACGCTGCGGTCACCGAAACACATATGGGATGCACCCGGCAGCTACACCGTCAACCTGACCGTCGAGGACGGACGCGGGCAGCAGGGAAGCGCATTGCTCAATATCGAGGTCGAGACGCTCGGCCCCGACGCGCTCTTCAGCTTCCTGCTCAGCGGCGATGAGGTCAACGAGGTGCGCGCCGGGACCAACCTGACGCTCGACGCCTCCAGCAGCAGCTCGCCCAACGGGGCAATCACCAACTACAGCTGGGACTTCGGCGACGGCACCAGCGAGACCGGCGAAAACGACACCAGCCGGCACAGCTGGGCCACGGGCGGCTGGTTCAACGTTACCCTCACCGTCAGCGACTCCGCAGACGAATCGGCCGAGCTGGTAATGCAGCTGCGTGTCATTCCGGAGAACTTCCAGATTGACTACTCCGGCAGTCAGGCCATTATCATCAGCAACAGCGACGACCAGTATGATTTCCCGGTCGAAGTGTTCCTCGATGGCATCTACCTTAACTTGACCGTAAGCTGCAACACCGGCAGCATGAGCTACGAGCTGAAGGTGCTTGACGCCAGTGGGGCTGAGCTCTGGGCCGAGAGTGGGGCCCTTGGCGGAGGCGACAGTGAGAATCACCCGGTCGCGGTTTCCGGCAACGCCACTGGCGACTACATCATCACCATCCAGGTCGACAACGGGGGCATCACCCCCACCGGCGCCAGCTGGGAATTCCAGGGCTGGGTCCGCTACAGTTGATGCGTCTGTTGCTGCTGGTCCCGAGCACCACCTACCGCGCCAGCCCGTTCACTGACGCGGCGCACGCGCTGGACGTCAACGTAACCATCGCCTGTGAGGAGCAGCAGACGCTGACAGGGCTGCTGCCCGAAGCACTACTGACGCTGCCGTTCGGCGACCCGCAGGCGGCGGCGGCCGCGGCCGGGGAGTTCGCGCGCGAGCATCCGCTCGACGCCGTGCTTGCTGTCGATGACGGCGCGACCGAGGCGGCGGCCGCGATTGCCGAAGTCCTAGGGCTTCGCCACCATCCTCCGGCGGCGGTCGCAGCAGCGCGCGACAAGCTGCGCTGCCGCGAAGTGCTGACGGACGTGGGGCTGCCGCAGCCGCGCTGCTGGCTGGTCACCGACGACGCCGCGCCGGAAGCGCCGCCGTTTCCCTGCATTGTCAAGCCGCGCCAGCTCTCCGCCTCACAGGGGGTTATGCGCGCCGACGACGCGGGCGATCTGCACGACGCGCTGGCACGGCTGCGCGCGCTGCTGGCGCAGCCGGCGGTGGCACGCGTCGCCGGCGAGGGGCTGCTGCTCGAGGAATACATCCCCGGCCGCGAGGTAGCAGTCGAAGCGCTGGCGCGCGACGGCGCAGTCGAGGTGCTCGAAATCTTCGCCAAACCAGACCTCGGTGAGGGACCCTTCTTCCCCGAGAAGACCTACGTCGCGCCGGCGGGGCTCGACGATGCGCAGCGCAAGCTGGTCGCCGAAACGACCGCTCGCGCTGCCGCTGCGCTCGGCCTCAGTGAGGGCACGATTCACGCCGAGCTGCGGCTCCACGACGGGAGGGCGTGGGTGATTGACATCGCCGGTCGCTCGATTGGCGGGCTCTGCGCCAGCGTGCTCTACTTCGGCGGCGTCTCGCTCGAGGAAGTGCTGCTGCGCCATGCGCTCGGTCGCACGCTGCCGTCGCTCGAGCGCGACGGCAACGCAGTGGGGGTGCGGATGCTCTACCCGCCTCGCGCGGGCAAGCTGAACGCCGTCCGGGGGCAGGCGGCCGCAGGGGCGGTCGCGGGCGTGACCGGGCTGCGCATCACCGCGCACCGCGGGCAGGAACTGCTGCCACCGCCCGAAGGGGGCGCCTATCTCGGGTTCATCTTCGCCGCTGGGGAAACCGCCGCGGAAGTGGTCGCGGCGCTCGCCGCGGCGAGCGCGAAACTCGATATTCGGGTCGACGGGCAGTCTTAATAATTGTAATATATCAGCAGTAAGGCTTTACATGGCTGGAAGCGACGACGAAGGCACGGCAGAATCGGGGCGCGTCGTGCAGGGAATACAGGATTTCCTGCGCGGACGCAGCCACGACACGGTGCTCTCCGCACTGGCGCTGCTGGCGCTGGCGTGGGCCGACCTAGCGGTCTGGCGCGTCACCGGGCTAGCGCAATTGCAACTGGCGGGCATCGTGCTGGGAGCGCTGCTGTTCATCTGTGGCGGGCTGGGGCTGGTGCTGATGATCAACCTGCACACTGGGCGGCGCGAGCCGGGCGACACCCTCACTGCCGGCATCATTCTGGCGCTCGGCGGAGTCGTGGCGGCCAGCATCGGTATCTGGCTCGCGCTGGCATGGGCAGTCGCCGCGGCGACCGGCATCGGCGGTGTCGGCGTCATCCTGCTGCTGCGAGGAATGGGACTGCTGCCGCAGAGCCAACTCAGTCTCGGAATCTCGATGGCACTCGGCGGCGGCGCCATCCTGTCGCTGGCGGTGTTGCAGCCCGAAGCGGTCTGGATGCTGCTGCCGCTGCTGCTGCTAGGCTTGGGAATGGCGGGCCTCCACCACCGGCGCTACCAGCTGGCGGGCTTCGTGCTGGGCTGCTACCTCGCTGGCCTCGGCAGCGTCGGCTGGCTGGTCTCGCCCGAAGTGGCGGCGGGCGGACTGCTCGGCGGTGGCCTGACTATGTCCGGCAGCGGGATGCTGTTCCTGCTGCGTCGCAGCGACCGCGAAGCGCGACGCGCGATGCTGATCGAGGTCGAAAGCGCACTGGCAGGCAGCCACCCTTCGGCGGCGCTCGAGGCGGCCAACCGCGTGATGCGCCGTGCGCAGCAGGACGGAATGCTGCTCGAGGACGACCGGCTCTGGGCGTCGAAGGCACGCGCGCTGCTGGGGCACCGGCAGTATGACCGCGCGATTACCTACTTCTCGATGGCGCTAGAGATTGCGCCGCAGGACGAGCAACTCTGGTTCGAGAAAGGCACCCTCTACCAGCGGCTGGGGCAGTGGCCCGGCGCCGCCCGGTGCTTCGCGCAGGCGACCGAGCTGGAGTATACCTTCCCCGAGGCGTGGTTGGCGCTCGGCCTCGCGCGCGAGCGGCTGGCTGAGCTGCCCGAGGCGGAGGAGGCGCTGCTGACCGGCCTCGAGCTGGGGTGCGAGCCGGCGGCCGCCTACCTCGGGCTGGGGCGGGTGCTGGCCGGGATGGGCAAGGTGCGTGACGCGCTCAAGGCGCTCGAGCAGGCAATCGCCCTCGAACCGGAGAATCCCGATCCCTACATGGCGCGCGGCGACATTTACCTCAGCCTGAAGGATTTTGAACGTGCCTGCGAGAAAGGCTACTCGCGCGCGGTGCAGCACCAGCCCGACCTGAAGGAGGGCTGGTGGAAGCTGGCCGAGGTCTACCGGCTCCAGCAAAGCCCGGAGCTGGTGCTGATGGTGCTGACACGCATCCTCGAGGCGGACCCCAACGATGCGCGGGCGCTGTGGGAGCGGGCTGACCAACACTACCAGTCGGAGCAGCTGGCGGACGCAATGGGGGACCTGCACAAACTGCTGGCGCTCGACCCGGGCCACCAGAAGGCGCGGCAGTTCAAGGCGCTCATCCTTGAGAAGCTAGACGGCGAGGGGTGGAGCTGAGTGTTCCGGTTGCGCTTGCGCAGCCTGGCGCCCGCACCCGGCAGCGAGCGTGACGCGCTAGCTAGCCAGTTCCTCGGGGCCATCGGATTTCTCGGCAGCGACAGCCCGCGACACGCCGAACGGCAGCGCGCGCTCGTCGGCCGCCGGCTCTTTACGCGCTGCTTGCTGCCGCACCCCGGGCGGGGCTGGACCACCGGCGAACTGGCCGAAGCCCTCGAGGTGCCGGTGCAGGCGGTCTACCGCCATCTCCAATGGCTGCGCGAGTTGGGGCTGCTGACCGAGGATTTCCCCGGCAAGACGGACGACCCAAAACGGGTGCGGCTCTGGCACCACTCACTGCCGCGCGCGTGGGAGGGCGTCGAACTCCACGCGCGCGCCTGCCTCGCAGGCTACCGCGACGCCGCGCAATCGCTCGCCGGCGAATACGGCGCGGCCGACGCGACACTCCCGGAGGGGATGCTGGCGCTCGAGAAGGAGGACCATTTCGACATCGAGCTGCGCGAAGTTCCCCCGTCAGGCGACGCGCCGGCGGAGCTGCTGGCGCGGCTGGGCGAAGGAGTCGGCTACTTCTCGGCACACCACTACCCGATTGCCGACTCGATGCCGTTCCGCATCCTCGACGGCTGTTTCTTGCAGCGACCCGACCGCGCCTGGACCGCGGAAGAGGTCGCAGCGTGGGCCGAAACCACGCGGCCGACCGCCTACCGCCACATCAACAAGCTGCTCTCGCTGGGAATGCTGGCGCGCTGTCGCGCTGCCGACGGTGGTCCCCCCGCGAGCGCATTCCACCTGCGGGGCGGCTCGCTCGCCACGGCGTGGCAGGCAATCGAGACGCGCGTCGAGCTGGTGCTGGATTCTTATAGACGCGTCGTGGGGGAACTGGCATGAAGCACCCTGCACGCAACGTCACGCAGCGTAGCCCTGCCCTCGCCGGGCGCACCGTCTGGCTGGCGGTCACCGGCTCGGTCGCGGCGGTGGAATCGGTCGGGCTGGCGCGCGAGCTACTGCGGCACGGGGCGGAGGTGCACATCGTCGCCTCGCCAACGGCGCTCGAAATCGTCGGCCGCAAAGCGCTGGAATTCGCGTGCGGCCGCCCGCCGGTTACTGAAATAACTGGCCAAGTCGAGCACGTGACCGCGGACGCCGACCTGCTCGTGCTGGCGCCCTGCACCGCCTCGTCACTGGCGAAGGTGGTCCACGGCATCGGCGATACCCCACCGACGCTATTCGCGCTGACGCTGCTCGGCGCGGGCGTCCCGCTGCTGGTTGCGCCGGCGATGGACGGCCGCATGGCTGAGTCACCCGTCGTACTGGATAACCTGCGCAAGGCACGCAAAATCGCGACCGTGCTCGACCCACTGCTCGAGGAGGGAAAGGCCAAGCTGCCGTCGCGCGAAGTCATCGCGGCGTGGGCCTGCCGGCTCGCCGGCCAGCGCGACCTCACGGGGCAGCGACTACTGGTGATTGGCGGCGGCACCGCCGAGCCGCTCGACGACGTGCGCGTGCTGGGAAACCGCTCCAGCGGCCGCATGGCGGTCGCGCTGGTCGAGGAGGCGTTCGCGCGTGGAGCCGAGGCCGAGCTATGGCTCGGCTCGGCTACTGTTACCCCGGGAAACTGGATTCCACTCGAGCGCTTCACGACGCTCGCCGAACTTGTCGCGAAAGTGGAGACGCTGGGCGAGTGGGACACGGTCCTGCTGCCGGCAGCGCTGGCCGATTTCCGGCCGCCGCGCACGCCAGGCAAGATTGCCTCCGGCCGGCGGCTGAAGCTCGAGCTGGAGCCGACGCCGAAGCTACTACCGCTGCTGCGCAACGCGCACGCTGGCAAGCTGGTGGCGTTCAAACTGGCGTCCGAGACTTCCGACGATGAGTTAATAAAGAAAGCAGGGGCGCCGCTGGAATATGCGGACCTCGTCGTAGCGAACAGCGCTGACGCGATGGAAGCCGAGGCGGCGCGGGTCGTGCTGGTTAGCCGTGATGCCGCAGCCGAGGGCGTCAGCGGCAGCAAGCAGGCACTCGCGGACGCCATTCTGGACCGCGTAGCGAGCTAGTTTTCGAGCCGTTTGAGTTGGCGCAGGTTAACTCGCCAGAGGGTGTTGCGCGTCGTGTCCTCGGGCGCTTGCGAAATCAGCTCCATCTCGACCAGTGATTCGATGACCTTCGAGCCGAAATAGGTCGCCTCGCGGGGACGGTAGCCAAACTCGCGGATGAGGTGTCGTTCGATGACCCGCTGCGCGGTGGTGTGGTGTCCAGGGTAGTAGATTTCCCTCAACATTTCGATTACTGAATTAAGTCTCTTCTTTTCGTCAGGTTTCATGAATCAGGCCGCGCGCGGTTCCCTCGAATACGACTCCTGCCGTATAAGTGTGCCGGTCCACCGCCGGTCCACAAGCCTCTAAAGCGCGAGTGAGGTGGCGCCGCCGCGCCGAGGTCGCATAGCCCGGAATTGCGCGGGCCTGGAAAGCCCGTGGGAATTTTCCCTCGCGAGTTCAAATCTCGCCCTCGGCGCCATTTTACTACCTGACGATATGTTGTTTGACTTTACGTCGTTTTGGGATCTTACTGCGAAAATAGAGAGAGGGGCAAAAAGGGGTGGGCAAAATCGAGTTTATTCAATCTTGGTTTTCAAGTCTCTCTACTGTAAAGAAAAATCGAATTTTTGTCTGAGTGGTAATCAAAAAATAAACAAGTTCAGCCTTGTCAAAATTAATTTGAGTCCTGTTCTCCACGTGATACGAAACATTCAGTTCAAACTCTGAAAGTTCAGTTATAGTCAAATCTCTACTTGGACCCTGCGTCTTGTTATAGTTCGTTTCATTCATCATATAAATATTAACTGAAGTATTTTCACCTTCACTTTCATATATTTGAAAAGTCCAGCCTATTGTGGGATTATCATAATACAAGTAAAATCCACATGTATAAGTGGAGCCAGGGTTTAACCAAAACTCACCATTATTAGAACAATTTGTACATACATATGGTCTGCTACAGTCATAATCCTCATCATAACTATTTTCTTCTAAACATCCTGCGAAGGACGCAGCCAGTAAGCAAATTACTAACAAGTAGGCTTTGCTCATAATTCTCATAGACCTTTTGATTATATATCAATTTCCGAAAATTTGTAGGCAGCCCTAGTTTCCCCTATGTAGAAATCATTGTTCAGACATATAAGGTTCTCAAACGAAATGAAGGAAAATGGTGCTCCCGCCGGAATTCGAATCCGAGTCCTCGGCTCGAAAGGCCGAGATGATGGGCCTGACTACACCACAGGAGCACAGGCCCACCGTGGCGGGCGGGGCTTAATATTAATCGCCTGCCGGGCGGCGCAGCCACCACATCGCACCAAGCGCGCCAGCGACCGCCAGCGTACCGGTCAGTAGCAGTGCTGCCGGGGCCCTTTCCGGGGCCGGCGTGGGGGCAGCCGGTCCAGGTACCCAGCCGCTCAGAGTGACGGAATTAATGTGCACTTCGTAGAGCGGACGGTCGCCGACACCGGTCCCGACGCGGGGGGTATCCTCACCGCCGGGGTCGTTGGTCGTCGGCACCGCGGCGGCAGCGCGCACCAGCTCGAGGCCTTCGCGCACGACGCCGAAGACCGCGTAGCCGGGGTCGTCGGGCAAGGTGCGGTTGCCGTTGTCGAGCTGATGCTGCGGCTCGTCGCAGATGTACCACTGGCTCTCAGCCGAATCAGGGTCGGCACCGCGCGCCATGCCAATGGCGCCGTTGACGTGCGTCAGATTGGCGTTCGACTCGAAGGGGATGGTCTCGCCGCTGCCGCCTTCGCCACAGGTCGGCACGGGGGTGTAAACCACGGTGGCGCGGCAGGTGGGGTCGCCCGACTGGATGACGAAGTCGTCGATGATGCGATGATAAAAAATGCCGTCGTAGAACGACTGGTTCACCAGCCCCAGGAAGTTGCTAACGGAGATTGGCGCCCAGTTCAGGAACAACTCGAGCACGATTTCGCCCTCGAAACCGTCGCCGCCGCCCGGCCTAGGATCGTAAGTGATGTTGATGATTACGAGAGGGTTGCCCACAAACGACGTTTCCATCGGACTCGGCTCCGCCGCCGCGGCCGGGGCGAGAATTAACAGAAATAGCACCGAGATTACGGATTGCATTACCTGCACATAATTTGGGGGCGTAAATAGCTGCGCCGCTAATTACTGGTGCAACTCGCGCCGCGAGTCCGCCTCGGTGCCCCACGCTTTTACGAATTCGCTCGTCTGCTCGAACGAGTCCCACAGGTAGAGCATCGGCTGGTATTTCGTGACGTCGTAGGGGCGCGTCTCGATTTCCTCGAAATCAGGGGTGCGATACTCGATTTGCGGGTCACAGACACAGGCATCCTCGCGACCGCAGGCTGCACCGGCGGTGCAGGCATGCTCAATCTCCCCGAACGAGGAGAGCATACCTGGACCAAACGCCTTGATGTCGTCATTTTCGCGGCAGACGCCGAACTCCATTATAAACCAGAAAACGGTGCCGAGCCGTGTAATCGCGGCTTCCGACTGCGTGCGCATGTCCGCCTCGCCGAAGAGAGTGTTCAGCTCAGCCCACTCGGGAACGGCAAGCATTGCGGTGTGGCCCACCAGCTCGTGCACCACGTCCGGCTCGGGAGTGTAAAATGGATGTGAAGAATGGCGGATGTACTGCGTCGAGAGGAATACCTTGTTCGCCAGCGCGGTGTGAAATGTCTTGGGGTGGACCAGTCCTCCAACCGGCTCCTGCCGGAAGCCAGTGAGCGGCTGTAATTGTTCTGAAACCCACTGTAGTTGCGGGATGTGATCGCTCGGCAAGCCGAGCTGCACAGCGTACTTGAGGTACTGCTGGCAGGCGTACTTCTCATGCATCGGCTCCATGCGCTCCATGATAGCGGCCCAGACACCATGCTCCTCGTTGCTGTAGGGCGCCTCCGGGATTTTCTGCGTGCGGCGCTCGGCCATCGACATCTCGTTCCACTCGATAGCGATTTTCGCGATTTCGTTGCGCCGCTCGCGGTAGCCCTCGTTCTGGAAGCCGGGATGGTCTGGGTCGAGTTCCACGAAGACGTTGCCGCCGATGATACGTACCGCCGAGTTGGCCTCGTCCGTCTCTTCGTTCACGCCAGTTTCGGGGTTATGCATCGGGCTTCACCTACCCTGCCCCACCGGCGAAGGCAGTAAAACCTGTCGGTTGGCTCCCGCAGTTACAATGGATTCCCCGCAAGGCGAGGAGCGGACGCTGCGCATCATCATGCTACTGGCGCTGGTCGGCCTCGCGGATTCGCTCTACCTGAGTTACCTGCACCACCTCGTCGCCGGCGGTGGCGCCTGCCCGACGCAGGACCTGTGGGGGCTCGATTGCGGCGTGGTGCTGGCAAGCGCGCAGGCGACCCTGCTAGGGATTCCGGTAGCGTGGCTGGGGGTGCTCGGCTTCCTGTTCATCGGGGGGCTGGCGCTCGACCGCTTCCTGAACCTCGACCGGGAGCGCACGCTGCTCAACCGGCGGCTGTTGCCGCTGGTCGGCCTCGGCGGCTGCGCCTTCGGCGCCTGGCTAACTTACGCCGAGGCTTTTATCATCCACCAGTGGTGCCCGTTCTGCCTGCTGGCATTCGGGTTGATGCTAGCGATGACGGGAGTCGCGCTGCGCACATATATGGATGACCTGCGGGCAATGCTCGGGAAATAGATGGCGTCAAAACGGAGACGGAAGCAGCAGCAGAAGGAGGGGCGCAAGCTGGAGCACCGCATGGACAAGCGACGCGAGGCGTTCAACGACATAGCGCTCAAGCTGGCGGCGACGCTGGTGGTGGTGCTGGTCGCCGCGGGGGCAATCTGGTACCTAGTCTACTACGAGCCCGGGCCCGACATCGCCGAGCCGTGGCGGCTGCAGGACAGCGACAATCCCGATCACTACCACGATTCGGCCGACTACTACGAGTCCGGCCGGCCGACATTGCTCGATTTCTTCCAGACCAGTTGTCCGCACTGCAATAACCAGGTGCCGACGATGAAGGACATCCACAACGACTACCTCGGACGGATAGACCTGCTCGCAATCGGCGGCTTCCCGCTGGGCGGGAGGGTTGACAGTCTGGCGGACCTGCGCGACTTCAAGTCGGAACACCAGACGTACTGGCCGCACCTCTACGACTCCACGGGCGAGCTGATGAGCGACTACGACTTCAGCAGCTACCCCTCATTCGCGCTGGTCGTCGACGGGCTGGTCGTCTGGAGCGGGAGCGGCGAAATCTCGTACGACATCCTGGCGGGAGTGCTCGATCAGTACGTCGAGCCGGAAGAGTAGCGCCAAATAGCGGCGGCCGCTCCAGCACTGATGTTGCTCGAGTTCAGCGAAACGGGAGTCGAGCTCCTCTCACAGGAGTGGGGCTGGCTCGACATCATCCGCATGCTGGTCTCCACTTTCCTGGCCGCCATCTACCTGCAATCGGGAATTGACAAAATCGTCGACCGGCAAGGGAACCTCGATTTCATGGGCGAGCACTTCTCCGAGACCATACTCACCGGCAGCTTCCACTACGGGCTGACGACCGTCACCGAACTGCTGGCTGGCGCGCTCTCGGCGACCGGCGTGGTCTGGCTGTTGCTGGGGTGGGGGGGGTGCCAGGAATGGTCGGCGCGCTTTTCGCTGGAATCTCGTCGTGCATCCTGATGACCGGGCAGCGACTGGCAAAGGACTACGTCGGCGCCGCGGCGCTGGTGCCTTACTTCCTAATCGCCATAATAGGGCTCTACATCTACCAGATGTAGGTTCAGAAGCCACAGATGGTTGCTATGTCATCGGTCGCGCCAGGGCTGGTGAGACCTATAGCAACGAATAGCACAATCAGGAAAAATATCGGTACTGCCCCCGTGCGTCGTGCCAGTGGCGGGTCCCAGCGCAAGTGCATGAAGAAAGAGGCAATGAACCACACCTTGACAAAGGCTATGGAGAAGAGGATGAACATAGTGGCGCCAAAGCTGAATTCCTGCAGGATGGCCATGACCTCGAGGACAGTAAAGAATACCAGCCAGCCGAAGACCGCCATGAAACCGCTCGCGTAGCCGGGGAATTCGTGCTCGTCGTGCGCTTCTTCCTCAACGGCCTCTTCTTCGGGCGCTTCGGTGTCAGGGTTTTCGTCGTCGCTCATGGTTCAGAACAGGTAGAGGAAGGGAAATACGAAGACCCACACGACGTCAACGTAGTGCCAGTAGAGTCCGAAGAGCTCCAGCGTGTCGTGGTACTCCGAGTTGTAGCCGCCGCGGTTGGCCTTGACAATCAGGTACGCCAGCGCGATAACGCCGACGAGGACGTGCGCCCCGTGGGTGCCGGTGGTAACGTAGAAAGTGCTCCCCTCGAGACTGGTGTTAATCCAGAAACCATTCTCATATTTTGGCGCGATACAGTGGTGTGAGATGTCCTTTACTACGCAGTGTTCGCCCCAGAAGTGACCATTCTTCATCTCCCACCACTCGAAGCCCTTGATGACCAGAAACAGAATTCCCAGCAGGAAGGTGCACCCCAGGAAACGGGTGGTCGCCTTGTGGTCGTTCCGCTTCGCCGCGTAGAGCGCCAGCACCATCGTCAGGCTGCTCAGTAGCAGCGCCATCGTGTTGATAACGCCGAAGACAAGGTGCGAGCGGATGACGTCGGCGGCCGGCGCCCAGTCCTCGCCGGCGGCAGCGCGGTAGCGCAGGTAGGCACTCAGCAGTGTGCCGAAGACCATCATCTCAGTCAGCAGGAAAATCCAGGTCCCGAACTTGCGCGTTGAAAGCGTGGCGAAGGCGGGATGGTATGTCTCGATTTCCTCATTCTCCTCGGAGGTCATCGGGTAATATTCGGAGAGCCACATGATGAAGCCGGTCATCAGCACGAACAGCCCTACCAAGAAAACGAACCAGAACGAGGGATAGCCATTCACCGCTAGCGTGAGGCCGAGCATGATGCCCATCAGCCCTATTGCCGAGACCATCGGCGAGGCGGTGCCGTGATGCTCCGCGTGCGACGCGACGCTCATGAGTCGTCCTCCCCGTCAGCGACGTGCAGTGTCGGGATTTCGAGGAAGCTGTTAGGTGGCGGTGGCGAGGACGTAGTCCACTCCAGCGACCAGCCGCCCCACGGGTCGGCACTCGCTTTCTCGCCGTTATTCCAGGAGCGCAGGATGTTCCAGACCAGCAGCAGCTGGGCTGCGCCGAAGACAAAGGCGGAGTAGGAGACGAAGACGTTCAGCTCCGTCAGCGCCGGGTCGTAAGTGGCGTAGCGGCGCGGCATCCCCATCATCCCCAGGATGTGCATTGGGTAGAATGCTGCATGGAAGCTAATGAACGAGAGGAGGAAATGCAGCGTGCCGATTTTCTCGTTCATGAAGCGGCCGGTCACCTTGGGGAACCAGTAGTAGATGCCGGAGAAGAAACCGAAAATCGTGCCGCCAATCAGCACGTAGTGGAAGTGCGCCACGACGAAATAGGTGTCGTGCAGGTGGATGTCCATCGGAATCGAGGCGATGACTATACCGGTGATGCCTCCGATGGTGAAGGTCGCAATCGCCCCCAGCGAGAAGAGCATCGCCGCATTGGTGGTAATCGAACCCCCCATCAGCGTCGCCAGCCAGTTGAAAATCTTGACCCCGGTCGGCACCGCCACCAGCATTGTCGTCAGCATCACGATGAAGCGGAACAGTGGGTCGGTCCCGGAGGTGAACATGTGGTGGCCGTAGACGATAAACGAAATCAACCCAATCGAGGCCATGGCGTAAACCATGGACGTATAGCCGAAAATCGGGCGTCGCGCGAAAGTGGCGACCACATCGGAGATTACGCCGAAGGCGGGGAGAATCAGGATGTAGACCTCGGGGTGGCCGAAATACCAGAAGAGGTGCTGCCACAATATCGGGTCGGCGCCCGCTTCCACCGAGAAGTAGAGGGTGCCAAAGGTACGGTCGGCGTAGAGCAGGATTAGCGCTATCGTGAATACCGGGATTGAGAGCAGCAGTAGGAACACCGCTACCGTAATCGACCAGGTGAAGAGCGGCATCCGCATCAGCGTCACGCCGGGCGCGCGCATGCGCATAATCATAGTCAAGAAGTTAATCGCAGTCAGCGTCGACGACGCCCCCAGCATGATTTGCCCCGCAACCCACAGGTCGGTCCCAGGCGACGAAGCGCGCTCGCCCGACGAGTAGGGGACGTAGCCGGTCCAGCCCACGTCGCCCGCGCCGCCGGCGAAGTAGCCAGCGTAGACCACCAGCGCACCGGTCGGCAGCAGCCAGAAACTGAGCGCGTTCAGCCGCGGGAAGGCGAGGTCGCGCGCGCCAATCTGCAGCGGTACCAGGTAGTTGGCGAATCCGAAAATAATCGGCATTCCGGCCATGAAGACCATGGTCGTACCGTGCATCGTGAAGGATGAATTGTACTGGGTGTTGGTCAAGAAATCGTTATTAGGTTCCATGAGCTGGATGCGCATTAGGAGCGCCAGGAAACCGGCGACCAGGAAGAAGAAGAGG
>MPMF02369837.1_pt1 | contig 57018 bp, 53 predicted proteins | sample 1617271 | NCBI WGS metagenome assembly MPMF02 (sample SAMN05944812, study PRJNA350692) | marine metagenome | biome: marine; feature: ODZ; material: water; isolation source: 120 m water sample prefiltered with 30 um filter, filtered on to 0.2 um... | place: Pacific Ocean | collected 2012-04-09... | reverse complement strand
TGCTTCGTCGGTCACAGCCCGCCTGGCTGCTCCCTCCTCGCGCCTTGCCAGCCGGGCGCCGCGCTCCGAAAACCGTCCCTGGTAAGTTCTTCGTATCCTGCCAGGTTTTCGGGCGGGGCCTCCCGTAACGGCCGGCGTCGAGTCTTTGGTTTGGCGGGGTCACAGCCCGCCTGGCTGCTCCCTCCTCGCGCCTTGCGCGGGCCGGTCGCGGCATGGAGTACGACGCCGAAAACCGATTGCCGTCGTTCTTCACCGCGGGCCGCTAGTCCCGTTTCCGGTCGAGGAACGCCTGCATGAGCCGACGCGGCTCGTCGGTTTCGTAGGCACCCGCGAAGTAGCGCATACCTGTCTGAATCGCATGGTCGAGCGGCTCGGTATCCCACCTCCGCAGCAGCGTCTTCTGCAACCGGATCGCTCGGGCGCCGGCGGCACAGATGGCGTCCACCCACGTCTGGGCGGCCGCGTCCAAATTGGCCAGTGGTACGACCTTGTCGACCAACCCGCACTGCCCGGCGTCGGCGGCCGAAAGCGACTGCCCGGTGTAGACCATTTCACGCGCCTTGCCCAGCCCGATGAGCCGCGGCAACAGCGCCGCTTCGATCACCGACGGAATCCCCACCTTGACCTCGGGCATCCCGAACGTGGCATCGTCGCTGGCGACCCGCAGGTCACAGGATGCGGCAACCTCGAGCCCGGCGCCCAGGCAGTAGCCCTGAATCCGCGCGATGACCGGAACCGGAAGCTGGCGGATCGCCGCACACGCCAGATGCAGCTTCGAGATGAACGGGTAGGCGGTCGCCGTGTCGAGCTCGACCATTTCACGGATGTCCGCACCGCCGATGAACGCGCGCTCCCCGGCGCCCATCAGAATGACGCAGCGCAGCTGACGGTCGAGCGCCAGTGTGCGAATCGCCGCCGTCAACTCGATGATCAGCGCTGTGTTCAAGACGTTGAGACGCGTCCGGTTGTCCACCGTCACGCGTGCCAGGTGCCCCTTGTTGCCGAGCGGTTCGATGTCGGTACGGATGTGTGGGTCTTGGTCGTGGTCTGGGGACATAATCTCTCCGGGGACCCGGCAGGCGGGTCACAGATGTACCAGGTTCGTGAGCACATTCGAGCAGACGAGTAGATGCGGCTCAAGGACAAAATCGTGGTGGTGACCGGCGGCGCCAGCGGCATCGGCCGAGCGCTCGCCTGGCGCTTCACGTCCGAAGGCGCGCGTCACGTCGTGGTGGTCGACATCGATGCCGACGGCGCACGCCAGGTTGCAGCCGAAGTTGGTGGCACCGCGACGCCCGCCGATGTCACGCAGGGGGGCGAGGTCGCGCGGGTGGTGGAGGAGACCGAAGCACGGGTCGGCCCGATCGACCTGTTCTGCTCGAACGCCGGCGTGTTTGTTCACGGGGGCGCCGAGGTTTCCGACGATCGCTGGCGGTCGATCTGGGAGGTCAACGTGATGGCGCATATTCACGCGGTGCGCGCCGTCCTGCCAAAGATGCTCTCCCGCGGGCACGGGTATCTGCTGCACACGGCGTCGGCTGCCGGTCTGCTCAGCCAGATCGGCTCGGCGCCCTACTCGGTCACCAAGCATGCGGCGGTCGGGCTCGCCGAATGGATCGCCATCACCTATGGTGACCAGGGCATCGGAGTGTCGGTCCTCTGTCCGCAGGCGGTGCGCACGCCAATGACAGCCGGAGTAAATGCGGGAACCGTCTCGGCGCTCGACGGCATGCTGGAGCCGGACCAGGTGGCCGATGCGGTCGTCGCGGGGCTGGCCGACGAACGATTCCTCATTCTGCCGCACCCCGAGGTGCTCGAGTACATGCGGAGGAAGACGGCCGACTACGACCGCTGGCTGCGCGGGATGCGGAAACTGAAGTCACGGTTTCCGGATGTGTCCGAGCTGGGCTGAGCGGGCGGCCCGAGGTGCAGCGTCGCTTGCGTCCTGATACCGTGATTCGCAACATATCTCCCAGGCGGGATGCTTCGCCCGAAAATCTAAAATTCCCTCTCGTAGCGCCAGCCCGTGTCGAGCATCCAGATCCGATGGCGCGGCCCCCCGCACTCGAGGCGGCCCGTTTCGTAACCGCAGTCCTCGGCGTAGAGCGCAACGCGTCCGCCCTCGGTGGGGTGGATGCGGCCGAGCAGGCGTTCCCGCGGCCAGGAATCTATTTCGGTCAGCGCGTCTCGCACTGTGGCGTGTCCAGACAGGCGCGTACTGAGCGCAAAGGTCGGATTGGCGAACTGGATCCCACCACCCCGGTGTGCGCGTAGCGCGTCCTCTGGCCGCTGCCACTGGTGATCCAGGATCTCGACCCCGTCCACGCGGACCATCTCCGGATTCGCAGCCACCGCGAAGAACCAGGTGGCAAACCGGATCGGGCTCGATTCCGGTGTGGTCCACTCGCAGATTTGGTGCAAACCCTTCGGGTCGACCTGGACGCCGGCTTCTTCTAGGGCTTCGCGGGCAGCCGCCCGCCGTGCTGCGCCGAACTCGTCCTCATCAGGTTCGGTCGCATGGTCTGCCGCATCGATCCGGCCTCCTGGGAATACCCAATAGCCCCCCATGAACCTCAACTCGGGGTTTCGCCGGAGATAGAGGATCTCCGGTCCGGACTCGGTGTCGCGCAGCAGTATGACCGAGGCGGCTAGCCGCGGTTCGACGATCGGCGATGGCGGGTCAACCACTGCCGCTAGTCTACCGTGCTACGCTACCGGGCCGCTCTTCCCGGGCGCCACGACCAACCATGTCTCCGCTCGAGATCGCTATTGTCGTCTTGTGCAGCTGTGTCGGGTTTACCTTACAGGGCGCGGTCGGATTTGGCATGGGGATACTGAGTTCGCCGATCTTCGTTCTCATCGACACCAGGCTCGTGCCGGGGCCCGTGCTGGTCTCGACCATGCTGTTCACGACGATGCTGACTATTCGCGAGCATCGTGCCATCGACCTGGGCGGCCTGCGCTGGGCCGTGGCCGGGCGCATCGCGGGGACGATACCGGCCGCCGCTCTGCTGGCGCTACTCTCGGCCGAGCAACTGAGACTGCTCTTCGGGGGCATCGTCCTGCTTGCCGTGGCCATCAGTGTGTCCGGGGTGCATGTCGAGCCGCGTCCGGCGTCGCTGCTGGCCGGTGGCGTGCTCTCTGGCATCATGGGCACGATCGCGGCTATTGGCGGGCCGCCGATGGCGCTTCTCTATCAGCATGCACCCGGTGCGCGGGTTCGCGGCACGCTGTCCGGCCTCTTTCTGGTCGGCACGGTGATCTCGCTGACTGCGCTGGTCCTGGTTGGGCGCTTTGGCCTGGACGAGCTGCGGTTCGCGCTCTTGCTGCTGCCGGGCGTGATCTTCGGATTCTTCGTGTCGCGCCGGATCGCTTCCCGGCTGGATCGGGGCTATACGCGGCCGGCGGTGCTCACCGTCGCCGCCGCGGCTGGGCTCATCGTCGTCGTGCGGTATTTCACCGTCTGACAGGCTGCGCGCACTAATGCGTGACCGCCCATCGGCCGACATTCAGTACGTCGATCGGCCAACCATCGAGCATCCAGACGAGAGCGGCGTGCGATTCACATCGGTACTTCCTCGGCGGAGCCCTTCCTCCCGCATGGTCCTTGCCTGCGCAGCAATCGCCCTGCTGCCTGGTGCTGCGGCGGCGCAGAGCCTCCGCGGAAGCGCGATGTCGCTCGATGTGCAGACCGAACAGGCCGAAGAGCACGACTTCACATATCTGCTCGGAACGGCACAGGTGCACCGGTTCGTGGACGCTGGGTTGCTGGTGGCGGTCGGTGGGAACAGAAACTATTCTCTCAAGGATGTCTCGTTTCCGTTCGCGCGGCCAGAGGCGAAGTTGTTCATCGAACGACTGGCCGGACAGTATCGCCAGGCCTGTGGGGAGCCTTTGGTGGTGACCAGCTTGACCCGCCCAGAGTCGCACCAGCCGCGCAACGCGTCCGATCGGTCGGTGCACCCGACCGGCATGGCCATCGACCTGCGCCGTCCGCGGGAGACCTGCCGGCGGTGGCTGGAGCGTACGCTGCTCTCCCTGGAGAAGCAGGCGGTACTGGAGGCAACCGCGGAACGCAGCCCACCGCATTATCATGTCGCCGTCTTTCCCACCCAGTACGCCGCTTACGTCGACCGATTGCGGGCCCGCGCAGCCGGCACCATGTCGCCAGGCCGGGTCTACACGGTCCGCCGGGGCGATACGCTCTGGGACATCGCCAGACGGCACGGCACCTCGGCGACCGCGCTCCGACGCTCCAATGGACTCCCGTCGACGCAGATCTATCCGGGCCAGAGGCTGGCTGTCACTGGTTCTCAGCCTTGAAATCTTCTCTGTTCTGAGACCTTCGGCCGGTTTACAATGAAGACTCAACGGTTTCGTGCGCTACCCGATCAAGGATAATGGTGGCGTATACGCCCGATTGCGATGGAGTATCGAATGAAGGGAACGGTCGGTGTTATTGCTCTGCTCCTGGGGCTATTGGTCGCGACGCACCCGGCGGTTGCGCAGGATTTGCCGCGTTTGTCCGACGGTCGTCCCGATATGAGCGGCATCTGGCAGGTGCTGAACGAGGCGAACTACGACCTCGAGCCGCACATCGCCCGCCACTCGCTACAGTTGCGCGAAGGGCCGGTGAACCCGATACCGGCCATTTCCACGCTGCGCATGGGTGCGGTAGGCGCGGTGCCGGGTAGCCTGGGGGTCATCGTCGGCGGCGGCAAGATTCCCTACACCCCGGAGGCGCGCGCGCTCAAAGAAGAGAACATGGCGAACTGGGTCGACCGCTCCCCCGAGGTGAAGTGCTACATGCCTGGTGTGCCGCGAGCGACCTACATGCCGATGCCGTTTCAAATCATCCAGAGCGAGAAAGACGTCTTCATCGCGTATCAGTTTGCCGGTGCGGTTCGTGACATCTTCATGGATAACCCGGGCCCCTCGCAGGTCGACTCCTGGATGGGATACTCGGTCGGGACCTGGGAGGGTGACACGCTGGTGGTCGACGTGACCGGGTTGCTGGAGGGCAGCTGGCTCGACCGGGCGGGCAGTCACCACAGCAACCAGCTTCACGTCGTGGAGCGTTACACGATGATCAGCCCGAATCACATCCAGTACGAGGCGACCATCGAAGACCCCGAAGTGCTGACCGCACCGTTCACGATCAGCATGCCCATCTATCGACGGATCGAGGAGAATGCCCGATTGATGGACTTCCGGTGCGTCGAGTTCGTGGAAGAGTTGCTGTTTGGCGAGTGGCGGCGAACGCCGCTGCCCCGGTAAGGTCAAGTCAGGGGAGATTGAAATGCGCAGTCGAATTGCGATGTGTCTCGGCGTCCTGGCGGTCGTGTGCCTGGTGCTGGCGCCTGTGGCGGCGGCGCAGAACAGCGACGTGCCGCGGACACCGAGCGGACACCCGGATCTGTCCGGCACCTACGACGTCTCGACGCTGACACCGATGCAGCGGCCGACCGAGTATGGTGAGAAGAAGTTCCTGACCGACGAGGAGGCCGCCGAGATCGCCGAGCGCGAGCGCTCACGAAACGTCGAGCGCAACCGACCCAGCGACCCCGACCGCGGCGCCCCCCCACAGGGCGGTGACGGGTCGGCCGGCGCCGCCGGGAACGTCGGTGGCTATAACTCGTTCTGGATCGATCGCGGCAGCGGTGCGTTCAAGATCGACGGGCAGTGGCGCACCTCTATCCTCATCGACCCGCCGAATGGCCGGTTTCCGCCCCAGACGGAGGCGCGGCGGGAGGCCCAGCGCGTCGCACGCGAAGCCCGGAGCGGCGGGGTGCGGCGTCGTAATAACGACGGTACCGCGTACTGGCTCGAGGCCGGGCTCGATGCGCCGGGCCCGTACGACAACATGGAGCAGCGAGGTTTCGCCGAGCGCTGCCTCCTCGCCTTCAGCTCGACGGCAGGACCGCCGACGCTCCCCAACTACTTCTACAACAACCACAAGCGGATCGTGCAGGGCGAGGACACGGTCGTGATTCTCGTCGAGATGGTTCACGATGCCAGGATCGTCCGGATGAACGCCGAGCACGACCCGCCCGAGATCAGGAAATGGCTGGGCGATTCGATCGGGTGGTGGGAAGGCGACACCCTGGTCGTCGAGACGACCAACTTCCGTGATCGTCCGGCATTCGGACAGGGCTCGGAGAACATGACGGTGACGGAGCGGTTCGGGCGCATCGACGCCGACACCCTGCTCTACAACTTCACGGTCGAGGACTCGACGGTCTGGTCCGCGCCGTTCACCGGCGAGTATGTGTGGCCGCGAAGCGACAACAAAATGTTCGAGTATGCCTGCCACGAGGGGAACTACGCGCTGGAGGGTATCATGCGTGGCGCGCGGTTGCTCGAGGCGGAGTTCCGTGGCGAGGAGCCCGAGGGCGTCGCAAACCCGACCCGGTAACGTAGGTGATCGTTGACAGACCGGTATCAACACTGTTCAGGAGACGTAACATGCGTAAGCAAACCTGTGTGATGTGCAAGTTCGGTGTGGCGATGTTTGTCCTGGTTGGTCTCGTGGTGGCGGCTGGCGCGCCGCTGAGTGCCCATCACGCCTTTGGCGCCGAGTTCGACCCGAACCGGCCGGTCGTGCTGCGTGGCCCGGTGATCAAGGTGGAGTGGGTGAACCCTCACACCTGGATCCATCTGGAGGTCACCAACGACGACGGGACCAAGGAGGTCTGGATGGTCGAGGGCGGCACGCCGAACACACTGTTGCGGCGGGGTCTGAACCGAGACACGATTCCGCCCGGCACGGAGATCGTCGTCGACGGCTACCAGAGCAAAGACCGCACCGCCAGGGCCAACGGGCGGGACGTGACCCTGTCCAGCGGGACGAAGTTCTTCATGGGGTCGTCCGGCACCGGTGCGCCCAGTGACGGGCGGGACCCGACCGAGCGCCGATAGCTCGCCGCGCCCGTCGTGCAGGCCGCTCGACCTCGTGTCTGTGACACGCGCGCCCGGGGCTCTGTCCCCGGGCGCCTTTTTTTTGCGGTGCGGCCGTTCGACGTGGCCGGGCCGGATCGGATCGCGCATGCGCGGTTCGGTCGTCGACATGAAAAGGCATGCTGACATGATGACGCGTACCGGTTGGGTCACCCTCTCTATTGGGCTTGTCGGCGCGGCGGCAGTGCAGGCTGGTGTGCAGCCGGCAGCCGTTCCCGACCTCTCCAGGCCGGAGGCTGTGGTCGAGATCCTGGTCGCAGTGGCGAACAGCGGGGAGACCGAGCTCCTGCAGCACCTCTGTCATCCGGACATCGCGCCGGAGCAACTCGATCCCCGAGCGCTGCAGGTGTGCGCGATGACGCCGGAGCATCCCAACTTCCCCCCGTTCCGGGGCATGTTCACCGATACACGGCTCGGGAGCGCGGCGGAGATCGCGGCGACCGGTGAGCTGACGACCGCCCGCGCCCCAATGGTGCGCGCATCCGACGGCACTCAGCTGGGTTTCGTCAACATGATCGAACACGACGGGCGCTGGTATCTGAGAGGTTTCTAGATCTTCAATCAATTCAGGGTGAACGTGACCGTGACGGTCATGACGACCGGGACCGGCACGCCGTTGAGCAGGGTGGGTGTGTACTCCCACTGCCGCACCGCGGCAATCGCCGCTCTGTCCAGCAGAGGCGCCGAGCGGAGGACCCGCACGTCCCTCACCCGCCCGTCTGGTCCGATCACCGCCTCCAGAATCACCACGCCGGACACCCGCGCCGCCTGGGCGACCCGGGGGTAGACCGGCTCAACGCTGCGCGTTCGCTCGGGCCGTGTGATGGCCCCGCCGACCACCAACGGTTCATCGAGGGCTGGCGGTGGGGGAGGGGATGTCAGCACGCCACCGACGACCCCCGCTACTACGCCGCCGCTGACGCCGCCCTCGATGCCTTCGACCTTCGTGAGGTCGAACCCGGTCTCGGCTACGATCGCCCTCGGCGCCACGATCGGCGCGGCAGTCTGGTCGACCAGCGCGATCGGGGTCGCCTGCGCCTCGGCGGGGCGTGAGGGTGGCGGCGGCGGTGGCGGCGCGGGCGGTGGCGGGGGCGGCGCCACGAAGGACAACATCGTGGGCGTTGCCGGCAGCACGTCGGCGGCCATGAGCGGCACGATGAGGACCACCGCCAGAACCGCCGCATGCGTGAGGATGGAGACCGGCACCGTGTACCACTTTCTGGTGCCGACACGGATGCTGGGACTGGAAATCTCGCCGAACAGCTGATCGGCCATAGCGTTCCTCCAGATGTGGCAGTCGGCGGACACATCCGCCGAGCCAGCCTCGGTGATTCGCGGACCGAGCTCGCGCAGGGCCCAAGACGAAACGGGTCTGAGATAGCCAATGCTGCGAACGGGTGTTCGAAAGTCCGGCGGTCGCCAGCAGGCCCGGCGGGCCTGGTAGCCAACGACGCCTAGCGACGCGAAGGAGTGTTCCTCAACTCTCCGCGCGTACCGTCATCCGCTCGATCAGCCAGATGACGCTCACGGCGACCGGTGCACCGGCTGCGCGCGCCGGCACGAAGCGCACACCGGAGGCCAGCCTCGAGACCGCCCGGGCGAGGTCGGCGTCTGGGGCGCTCTCGCGCAGGACCTCCACGGAGGCGAGCTCTCCCTCCCGTGTGACGACCGCGGTCAACGCGAGGTTCTCGAGCAGGAGCGGAGGCAGGGGCTGCATCAGCATGGCGGCGGCCCGTGTGTCGGCCGACACGCGGGGTAGCAACTGGGCCGCGTAGGCGAAGCTGCCTTCCGCCGGCCCGGCCCAGGTAACGCCTTTTGCGAGAGAGATCGGGTTGGCGTTCGTGCCGAGACGGCTCGAGGTCCGCAGGACTCTGGCGAGCGACCGCGGGTGCACCGGTGTGGCCAGGCTCAGCACCGTCGCGACGAGCACGGCCACCGTCATCGTGGCCGCCAGCGCCCCACCGATGAACCAGAGACGATGCCCTTCTTCGACCAGCTCGCGGACACGCCGGCCCAAGCTCGCGTCTTGCTCGAGCGTTGTGCGCGCCAGCACCTCGGGTGCCAGACGCGCGAACGCCTCATCCTCGGCACGGTGCTCGGTCGCGCCCTGGATCAACGCGATCCGCAGCAATGCCAGCTCGTCGCGAATGCGGCGGCACCTGGCACACCGAGCCAGATGGGCGTCCATGGCGACCTGCCGCTCGAGGGACAGTTCCCCGTCATGGGCGACGCTCACCCACGACCGGACGGTTCGGCAGCGCAGTCTGCTCAAGAATGCTATCGGGGTCATCGGGGCTTCAACTCCCTGCGCAGCGTGCGGCGCGCGCGCGCCAGTCGCGATTTGACGGCAGCGGTCGTGACGCCAAGCGAGAACCCGATCTCGGCGTAGCGCATGCCATGTAACTCGCGCAGAATGACGGCCGATCGTTGCTCGAAGGGGAGCCGGCCGAGCGCGCGCCACAGCCGCTGGCCCAGCTCTTTCTGGTCGAGTGCCCGTTCGGGGGAGGTCGACGCGATCGGGGCCGCCGGTTCGCCCCGCTCGGCCACCATGGCGTCGAGCGAAATCTGATCCGACCGTCTTCGGCGTCGCCACCAGCGCTGGCGGTTCCGTGCCTGGTTGATGACGATCCGGTAGATCCAGGTTTGTAACGCCGAGTCGCCGCGGAACCGTTGAATCGAGCGGAACACCGTCAGAAACACGTCCTGCGACAGGTCCAGGGCGTCGTCGTGGTTTCCCAGTAATTGAAGCGCCAGGTGATAGACCATCCGCTGATGACCGTCTACCAGTTCCTGACAGGCCTGGCCGTCACCGGCGGCGCAGCGCTCGATCAGGTCACCCTCGGTGCCGTTCGTATTCGACCAGTCGATGGCTCGCGCTGATTTCACCCTACCTCCCGCGTGCTGTGGTCTGAGTATGCCCTGAAAGCTCCCTGTCGGGGCCACTTGATTGCTTAGACTCCGGTCGGTGTGAAAAGTGTCGGCGTTGAACCGGCTGGCTGCGGGCTGTAGGATCAACAGATCTTTGAGCAGTTCGCCGAACACAGGCAGCCGGTTGACGGCACGCCCGAGCACATGCATCGTCGACACCCGCCGGTCATCAACCGCACTCGCTCATGAACTGGACCGCGTTTTCGGACTTCCTCGGTATTCGCGCGCAGGAGCTGCTGGGCACCGAGCTCAATCAGATTCGCTTCACCGACATCGGTCTGACCTACTGGCTGTCGATCGCCGTGGCACTGGTCGCATTGGTGACGTTGGTGCGTCGGTGGCTCACCAACCCGAGGCATCACCGGGAGCACTCCGGTCATCTCATCGAGCGCCGGTTCCAGCGGCGTGTCTGGAGCCGGGCGCTCTACAACGTGCCAAAGCTATTGCTGGCGCTGGCGCTGGCTGTGCTGCTGGTGGCGATGGCCGACCCGTATCTGACGGCGACCGAGGAGGTGGCCGGCGACATGGAGTCGCGGGTTCGCATCGACCTCGTCGACACCTCGCTGTCGATGGCGTGGGAGTTTCCCGGTAGCGGGAAGTCGCGCGGTCAGGTGGCCCGGGAGGCGCATCTGGAATTCCTCGAGATGCGCCGCGACAAGAACGACCGCGTGGCGCTGTGGCTGTTTTCGTCGTTCCCTTATATGGTCGACGACTTCGTCATCGACGATGAGCTGTATTTCTTCCAAGTGATGGACGCGCCGTATGCGATCGTCAGGATTCTGGCGGCCCAGTCCGGTACACCGGTCGACCGGATGTTCGTGCCCGAGGACAAGGTCCGGATTATTGCCAGCGAGGGGAACACCAACATCATTCGGGCGTTGCAGTCGGTCGTGAAGCACTTTGACCGGGATTCGGCGAGCGTCTCGGGTGGTGCCAACCCGCACCGCGCCCTGCTCATCGTGACCGATGCGGACGTCGATGAGATCCCGGAGGCGGAGTTCATCGAACTGAACAAACGGAACGTCGTGCCCTACATGATCTTCATCAACGCCGCCGATCAGCGCGCGACGTCTTCCACCACGCGTGGTTCGGCCGGCTCCACGCCGGCAAGCAACACCCAGGGCCTCATCGAGATGATTCGAGAGTTCGGGGGCGACTACTTCGATGTGACCGACGGCGATGGCCTGGTGCGTGCCTACGAGGCGATCGACGAGGCCGAGACCGTGCGGGTCGAGCTGTCACATCGCGCCGTCAAGGTGCCTATCTACTCGCGATTCCTGCTGATCAGCATGGCGTTGCTGGTAGTGGGGATTCCCGCGGGATTCGTCGCCGAGCTGATGTGGGGGACACATCCATAATTAGACGGGGCTGCGCCCCGAACCCCACGCGGGCAGCGGTCAGGGGGGAGCTGAGGTGGTTGATCCAAGGACGGTAGCAAGGGCCTTCAGGCCCGTTGGCATGGGCGGCCCTGAAGGGCCTTGCTACCGGTTTGCACGGCGGCCCTGAAGGGCCTTGCTACCGGTTTGCACGGCGGCCCTAAAGGGCCTTGCTACCCGTTCGCGGGTTCAACCTCTCCGCTCACTGCCCGCTGGCCTTGCGCAGCTCGAACTCGCCTTCGGTTTCCATCAGCACCGACTTGATGGCCTTGGCCCAGATGGCGTTGCCCTTGTCGTTGAGGTGCAGGCCGTCGTCGACGAAGACGTCGTCCATCACCTTGCCGTCTGTCTTGAGGAACGGCGTGGCGACGTCGATGAAGTGCAGCCGGTCGTCGCTGGCGGCGATCTGCTTGTAGAGCTCGCTGGTCTTTTGCGCCTCGTCCCAGACCGACACGCGGGCCAGGCTCGGCTTCACCGAGAGCATATACACGCGGGTGTCTGGCAGGGCGGCGTGGATCTTCGAGATGATCTGCTTCAACTCGCCGGCGACCTTCGTCGGAGCCGTCCCATAGAAGGTGTCGTTGTCGCCCTCGTACAGAACCACTGCGCGTGGCTTGTAGGGCATCACCAGCCGGTCGACCCAGTGGAGCACGTCGGCCATGGTGCTGCCGCCGAACCCACGAGGGACGACGGTGAGCGGCGCCAGATCCGCCTCCATCGTTCGCCAGCGCGCAAAGCTGGAGCTACCGGTGAGCACGATGGCGCCCTCGGGACGCGAGGCGGCGTCGGCGTCAAACGCTGCGATGGCGTCCGCCCACCGCGCCGGGTCGCTCGACCGTTGTGCCGTCGCGGTCGATACGAGACCGACAACGAGGAGAACCGCTGTGAGCGCGGATGCGAGCCGGATCTTCATGCCAACCTCCAGTGTCAATGATCAAGTCGGACAGGTTACGTAACGCACTGGGCATTATAGATGTGAATCGCTAGGAACGACCGGCCAATTGCTCGTTCCACGCTGACGCCGGGGTGGATCGACGAGCCATATGGCAAGAGCCCACCATCCTTGCCGTGCGTATCGGACCTGTCCTATCCACACCGTTCCGGCCCGTTTCCCGCCCGACGATGGTCGTCTTCCCGACATCGGAGTGTCGATGCGTCGACATCTGGTGTCCTCAGAACTTCCTCCCCCTGACGACGGGGCCGCTTGTGCTCCACACAGAAGCAGTTAGGTAAACGTTGAGAAGAAGAGACTTACGCCGAGTTTCGAGCCACCGTCGGTCGAAACTGTGCCGACGGACGCCGGACCATAAAAAGTGGCTCGTATTTTGCATTTACGCCATGCTCCTAAAGCGACAACATGGCTTTTAATAAGACATACAAGTCATTAATTTCCATGGTATCTACCTCCAATTCAATTATTTTTGACTTTGTAGATGACATGGAAGATGTTTATATGACATAGTACGCGCGTTGGACCCAATTGTGCACTGTTTGGCGGCACGCTGACGGGATGGACCCACTCGCGCTTGCACGGGCGGCAGAGACGACTGACGAAGGAGTGACCATGATTTCGCGGATAGACCCCCTCGAACGATCACAGACCCGCAGGTTGCGCCGCGTGACTGGGCCGTTGGTCGCCACGCTCGTTACTGTCCTGAGTTTCATGCTCCCGGTCTCTCCGGTCGAGGCCTCCCTACGTTTCAGTCCGGCCGGTGCGAGCCGAGCCAGCACGATAGACAGGCTGGTGAGCCGATCGCTTGGCGAGCGGCTCGAAGTGGGGCAAGCCAAGGGACGCAAGAAGGCCACAAGACTGGACGCGAAGCTGCGCAAGCTGATCGCGCAAGGCGGCGCCGAGTTGGTAAGAGTGATCATCCAGGTCCGGCCCGGCACCGAGAGGAAAGTGGCCAGCGCGATCAGGGGCGTCGGATTCAAGACGCACGGCAAGCTTCCGCTGATTGGCAGCATCGTCGCCACGCTTCCGGTGGAGGCATTGAAGATTCTGGCCAATCACCCCGACGTCCTCGGCATCTCGACCGACGAGCTGGTCAGGACACAGGGCGCCAAGAAGCAACGAGACACCGGAGGGGCCGGTAAGGGCCGCCCGAATGCGACGAGCGACACCAGCGACACCAGCAACACCAGTTCCTCGAGTACGAGCACGGGCGGCAGCTGGCAGACCGAGAATCTCATTGCCAACCACCTGCTCAATACGCTCGGCCTCGATGACGAGCCCTGGGACGGGCAAGAGGTCCATGTGGCCATCATCGATTCGGGCGTTGCCGCGTTCTACGAGTTGTCCCTTTTCGGGACCTGGAGCTTCCTCAATGGCGCGTATCCCAAAGAGAGTGAGTGGGTACCTGATCGCGACCCCTACGGGCATGGCACGCATGTCGCGGGCCTGATCGCGAATGACGGCGTGGAGTCCGGCGGTCTCTTTCGGGGGGTGGCGCCGAACATCGACCGGATCTACAGCCTGCGAGTGCTCGACAAGGACGGCGCCGGCTACACCAGCGACGTGATCCGGGCCATCCAGTGGACGATTGAGAATAGCAGGGCGAAGATCGACATCATCAATCTATCGCTCGGTCATCCGATTCTCGAGCCGGCGGCCACCGACCCGCTGGTACAGGCGGTGGAGGCCGCGGTGCGGGCCGGCATCGTCGTCGTGGTCTCCGCAGGCAACTACGGCTACGACAGGGAGACCGGCGAGATCGGCTACGCCGGCATCAGCTCCCCGGGCAACGCGCCGTCGGCGATCACCGTGGGTGCGATCGACACATTGCTGACCGATACCCGTTCAGACGACAGCGTTGCCCGTTTCAGCTCGCGCGGCCCGACCTGGTACGACGCGTTCGCCAAGCCCGACATCGTCGCGCCCGGCAGCAGCCTCATGTCGGCGACGAGCCCAAGGAGCACGCTCCTCTTCGACAACCCTCAGCTCGAAGTCGACAGCCAAGAGTTGAATGGCGTGCTGCACATGAGGCTGAGCGGCACCAGCATGGCGGCGGCGGTGACCACGGGCGTCGTGGCGCGAATGATTTCTGCCCAGAAGCAGGTGTTCGGCAGGAAGGCGAGGCCTACCCCGAACGTCGTCAAGGCGATGCTGCAGTATTCGGCGGTGCCGCTCGCCGGCACGGACGTGCTCACCCAGGGTGCGGGCGCCCTCAACGCCGACGGCGCGGTGGCGCTAGCGGCCAGCATCGACACGAGCGCGCGGGACGGCGAGTGGTGGTTGAGCGTGCCAACCACCGAGACCAGCACGATCGTCGGCGAAACCCTGACGTGGGGCCAGCGGTTCATCTGGGGCGATCGGTTCATCTGGGGATCCACGATCTACTACGCCAATACGGGAGTCTGGAGCCCGGTCACCGTCTGGGGCGACCGGTTCATCTGGGGTCGCAGATCAACTGGGACGACCTCTCGACCAGTGTTGTCTGGGGCGACCGGTTCATCTGGGGCTCCAACATCGTCTGGGGCGACAACCTGCTTGGCGTCGATGACGGCACCCAGGTTCTCTGGGGCGACCGGTTCATCTGGGGCACCGTCTCCCCCGATCGCTTCATCTGGGGCTCGCTCGATGATGGAACGGCGGGCCAGACTACCGTGCGCTGAAGGGATTGAGCACGGCGAGCCAGCGAGGGCAACAGGGAATGGAAGACAGGAATCCGAAATCGAAAGCAATTGAGGGTGAGTCCACCCGTTTCGTCTGGTCCTTGCTGATCGTCACTACGGTCGTGGGGGCATTCTTGATCCTCCTGCTGGCCTCCGGTTCCGAGGTGGCCGCTCCGCGGGCCGCAGGCAAGCTCGACCGGTTGCTAGACGAGGCGCTCGTCGCGCAACGCGACGACTCCCTCCGCGTGATCGTGCGGACTCGGCCGGGCACGCTCATCCGCACGACCGATGCGGTCGAGCAATCCGGCTTCGTCGTGCACGAGGAGTTCCCGTTCATCGACGCGTTTACCACGACGGTCCCGTTGACGATGCTCGCTCGGCTCGGCGATTACCCGGACGTGCTCTCGGTGTCGGCCGACGCCGTGGTGGAGAAGGACTGGGCCAAGAAGGCGCAAGGAAACGGGAAGGCGAAGCGCGCCAAGGCCACGTCGAGCACGAGTACGAGCTCGACCGACCCCGCACCGACCGACGCGACCGCTGAGCCGAAGGAAGGGAGTCACCTGCATAACACGCTCGGCATCGACGATGAGCCGTGGGATGGCCGCGACATTCACGTTGCGGTCCTCGACTCGGGCATACACGAGTCGGTGGACGGCACGGGTAGGCGGGGCCAGTATGACTTCACAGGAGGTCAGAGCCGCTACAGGAGCCAGCCGGAGGACCCGTACGGTCACGGGACCCACGTTGCGGGGCTCGTCGCGGCGCCGTCACAGGAGACCGGGGGACTGTTTCGCGGCCTCGCCCCGAACGCCAAGCTCTATAGCTTCCAGGTGCTCGACGCCGCCGGCGTCGGCTACACGAGCGACGTCATCCGTGCGATTCAACATATCCTGACGAACCGCAAGCATCTCTGGACCGACATCATCAACCTCTCGCTTGGCCATCCAATCCTGGAAACGGCGGCCACCGACCCGCTGGTGCAGGCGGTCGAGGCTGCGGTCCGGGAGGGAATCGTCGTCGTGGTCTCGGCGGGAAACTACGGCACCAACCGCGACACCGGCGAGGTCGGATATGCCGGCATCACTTCGCCCGGGAACGCCCCGTCGGCGATTACCGTGGGCGCGCTGGACACACGCCAGACCGACCGCAGGGACGATGACACCGTGGCCACGTTCAGCTCACGCGGCCCGACCTGGTACGACGCGCTCGCCAAGCCGGATATCGTCGCGCCGGCGACCTCGCTGGTGTCCAACACCACCTGGATGAGCTCGCTGCTGCTCGACAACCCTCAGCTGCAGGTCGAGACCACCTCCGTGGGGGACACCGCCTACATCAGCCTTAGCGGCACGAGCATGGGGGCGGCGGTGACCACCGGCGTGGTGGCGCTGATGCTCGAGGCGAACGACTCCTTCGACATGAAGACGCGACGGCGTCGGCTCACACCCAACGCCGTGAAGGCGATCCTGCAATACACGGCCCTGCCCCTGCCCGGCTACGACACGCTGACCCAGGGCGCCGGGGCGATCAACGCGGATGGCGCGGTCGCGCTGGCCGCCGCCATCGACCCCACCGCCGGGAGCGGCGAGTGGTGGGCCGGCCCGGTCAGCGAGACCAGCACCATCGCCGGCAGCGTGCTCACCTGGGGCCAGCGCTTCATCTGGGGCGACCGGTTCATCTGGGGTTCCAGCATCTACTACGCGGACTCAACGGTGTGGGGTCCGGACACCGTCTGGGGTGACCGGTTCATCTGGGGTGCTGGAACCGAGGTCTTGATAGGCGTGCAATAGAGCACCGACATGACACCCGTCTCGCTGACTTCACCGGGTCGTGTCTACGTGACTGCTGTCGTGGTCGTTGGCGCGGTGCCGATCGGTCTCTCGCTGGGCCAGTTGGGAGGCGGACCCACGCCCGACGTCTGGCTGCTGCTGGCGGCGTTGACCCTGTTCGCCGGAACCTTCTCGATACGCATACCATCGACGGGCGTCACGATCTCGTTCACCGAGCCGCTCCTCTTCGCCCTCGCGCTCTGTTTCGGACCGGGCCCGGCGACGCTGACCGTGGCGGCCGACGGGCTCCTGGCTTCGGTGCGGGCGCAGCGTCGCAATGTCTGTCGGATCCTGTTCAACATCGCGGAGCCCGCCATCTCAATGTGGCTCTCGGCCAGGCTCTTTTATCTGCTGGCCGAGGTGGAACCGATGTTCGGGCGTCAGGTCGAGCTGACGCCACTGCTGCTTCCGCTGTTGGCAATGACAACGAGCTACTTTGCCCTCAACGCGATGCTCAGCTCGGCAGCGCTCTGGTGTGAGAAGCGCGTCTCGCCGTGGCGGTTGATCAGTGAGAACCGCAACCATGTTGCGCTCAACCATCTGGCCAGCTTCAGCCTGGCGACCGTGCTGGTCTACAACGCGAACAGCCTCAGTCTGGCGACAATCGCGGTCCTCGTCCCGCTGCTGGCGATGTCGTATGTCACGTCGCGGGCCGTGGGCGACCGCACCGAGACCCAGGTGGCGCTACGTCAGAGCGAGGCCAGGTTGCGAGATCTGGCCGCGAACATCAACGAAGTGCTCTGGATGGCCGAGGTGGACACACATCGCCTCCTGTATCTGAGCCCCGCCTACGACCGAATTTGGGGTCGACCGGGCAAGTCGATCAGCCGCCGCGATACCGACTGGGTACAGACGGTCCATGCCGACGACCGGGAACGGGTGCTGGACGCCTTTTGCCTGAAGGCGCCCGTGAGCGAGTTCGATATCCAGTACCGCATCGAGCGACCCGACGGGACGATTCGGTGGATTTCGGACCGTGTCTTTCCGGTGACCGATCACGACGGTGTCGTCCGTCGCGTCGCCGGCGTGGCCGAAGACATCACCGACCAACGGAAACTCGAGCAGCAGCTGCTCCAATCCAAAAAGCTCGAGGGTATCGGCCGGATGGCCGGTGGCGTCGCACACGACTTCAACAACGTCCTGATGGTCATTTTGGGCCGCGCCGGCAAGCTGATGACCACGCTGGATGAGACTGACCCCAGGCGGCGGAACGCGCAAGAAATCAAGTCGGCGGCGCAAAAGGCCGCGGCGCTCACCCAGCAGTTGCTCGCCTTCGGGCGCAAGCAGACGTTGACGATGAAGGTGCTCGATCTCAATGGCATCGTTCGGGACGTGAGCCAGATGCTGCTGCGATTGATCGGCGAGAACATTCACTTCGAGATGCGGCTGGGTGCAAATCTTGGTCGTATCACGGGCGATGTGAGCAAGATCGAACAGATGCTCGTCAACCTGGCGGTGAATGCTCGCGACGCCATGACAGGGGGCGGAACGCTGACGATCGAGACGACGGACAGACCGGTAGGTCCGGCGCAGGCAGCCGAGTTTGGGGTCTCGCCGGGCAGCTACGCGATGCTCGCCGTCACAGACAACGGCGTCGGAATGGACGAGGAGACGCGCTCGCGGGTCTTTGAACCGTTCTTCACGACGAAGGGGCCCGGCCGCGGGTCCGGCCTGGGCCTGGCGACCCTGTACGGAACCGTTCAGCAACTCGGCGGGTACGTGCGCGTGCTGAGCCGAGCGCAGAGCGGGACGCGGTTCGAGATCTTCCTGCCACAGACCGAGGCGCCGCTCAGCCAGACGACCACACCGGCTCACGCGCCGATCGTTCCGCCGGCCACCGAGACCGTGTTGCTAATCGAAGACGACGAGGCAGTACGAATGATGGTGGTGGACATGCTGATCGGGGGGGGCTTCCAGGTTCTAGAGGCGGACGGTCCCGACACGGCCCTCTCGATCGCGAGCCGCCATGACGGACCGATCGACCTCGTGTTGACCGACTTTGTAATGCCGGGCATGAACGGGCGCGATCTGGTCGCTCGCCTCCAGGCGGACCGGCCACAAGCGAAGAGTCTCTACATGTCCGGCTACAGCGACGCGACCGTGTACGAGACTGGCAGCGGGTTGGGTAGGCACGACGCGTTGATCAGCAAGCCGTTCACCGAAGAGACCTTGCTGAGTCGGGTACGACAGGTGGTCAGCGGCAAGGCTGCCACGGTCGGTCCGCTCCGGCTCCCTCGACCAGACCGTGACGCGACCGCGCGGCCCGAGAGTGGTCGCCCGTCTCGGGACCAGACCGATCCTCAGACGTTCGCCGGATAGACGGTTCGACCTCCCACCACGGTCCGCACCACGGCGATGTTCTTGATGTCGTCCGGGTCGACCTCGTGCGGGTCGCGGTCCAGCATCACGAAATCGGCCAGTTTGCCGGCGCTGATCGATCCCTTGACCTGCTCCTCGTAGGAGGCTCTGGCGCCGTGGAGGGTCGCGATCCGTAGCGCCTCGTCGATCGTCACCCGCTGGTTGCCGCCCCACACCTGGCCGTTGAAGTCCTTCCGGGTCACCATGCTCTGGATCGCCATCAGCGGTTCGAACGGCCCCGGCGTGTAGTCGGACGCGCCCGGCACCAGGATGCCGTAGTCGAGGAACGACCGGTGCGCGAACATCCACTCCATCTTCGCCGCGCCATACGCCTGCCACTTTTCGCCGTGGAAATGCACGTAGGTCCAGAACGGCGTCGGAATGGTGCCGGTGTCCTTGATCCGCTGGAGCAAGTCCGGATTCACCAGTGAGCAGTGCTCGATCCGGTGCCGCCGGTCGGGGTGCGGCCACTGGGCGAGGACCCGCTCGTAGGCGTTCAGCACCATGTCGATCGTGACGTCGCCGTTGGCGTGAATCCCGACCTGCCAGTTGTTGCGGTGGGCATCCTCAACGACCTCGTGGATCTCGTCCTGTGACATCGTCAGGATGCCGTAGTCGTCCGGTCTACCCTCGAACGGCGTGCTCATCCGCATGGTGCGCTCTGACGCCGACCCGTCGGCCCCGTATTTGACGCCACCGATCCGCACCCACTCGTTGCCGAAGCCGGTAGAGACACCGGCGTTGCGCAGGTCCTGGTAGGCGCCTCGGATCATGAGATAGGCGCGGTGACGCAGCTCGCCCGCCTGATAGACGTCCTGATAGGCCACCAGTCTTCCGCGGCTCGCCCCGGCGTCGTGGACGGTGGTCAGGCCGGTGGCGGTCAGCAAGCTGGAGATGTGGGCCATGCCCTCACGTGCCCGGTCGCGCCGTTCGTCAGGGGTCAGCTCGTCGCGCCGGCCGACCCTGTTGAAAACCCGGCGGGCGTTCTCGGCCACCATGCCCGACAGTCCACCATCGGCGTCGCGCGCGAAGCGTCCGTCTGGAGGGTCAGGCGTCTCGCGCGTGATGCCCGCCAGGGCGAAGGCGGTGCTGTTGTACCAGTTGGTGTGGCCACCGCGGTGGGCGACGTTGACCGGATGGTCCGGAACCGCCTCGTCGAGATGGGTCCGGTGCAGCGGTCCATCGACAACCTTCGTGTCGTCGAACATGAAGCCGCTGACCCAATAGCCGGGCGGGGTGTCGGCCGCTTTCGCTCTGAGCGCCGCCTGGATGTCGGCCACCGTTGGCAGGTTGGTGTTGACACCGTAGAGCTCGTTCACGCCGCTCGGATGACAGTGCGTGTCGATGAAACCGGGTGTGACCGTCATCCCCTCGGCATCGATGACCTCGGTGTTCGGCCCTATCAGATTACTGACGTCGTCGGTGCTGCCGACCGCGATGAATCGCCCATACTTCACCGCGAACGCCTCGGCCTGCGGCGTCGCGTCGTCGATGGTGTAGACCCGTCCGTTCACGAGGGCCAGGTCCGGCTGTTGGTCGCCGCTCGTCCCGGTTTCCTGGGCCTCGGTGCCAGGCAGCCCCGCGCAGCCGACACCGCCGGCCAGCAACGCGCCAAGTCCCAGAAATTCTTTCCGCGTGTAAATTGACATGGCGTCTCCTTCCGTTAGATGTCTGGCCGCCGGTCAAACCGCACCGGTAGCAAGGGCCTTCAGGCCCGTCTGAACGCGCGCCAGTCCGCGACGCGTGTGGGGCGCGCTTCAATAGTCATTGGCGTCCATCGACACGCGGATGATCTCTTCGTCGTTGCGCAGCACCAGATGGCGGTTGGCGAACGCCGGGTGTGACCAGACCACCAGTCGGTCGCTGTCGCCATGCTTGGCACGGGTGGCGCCACGGGTGCCGCCGTATCCGGAACGCGAGGTCGGCTCGAGCAGGTGCGTGCGGTCGAGCTCGACATACCCCTCGGGGCTGAACTGCGCGATGATCAGGTCGCCGTTCTCGTTGTAGACGAAGTAGCGGTCCTCGTGCTTGACGAAGTAGGCCGAGCCCCAGCGGTTTCGTGTCGTCAAGCCTTCGGCTTCCCAGACCCGTTCGCCGGTTTCCGCCAGCAGGCCACGCACCTGCCCGTGGCTGCCGATGCCGTAGATGTAGTCGCCAACGATGAGCGGCGTGGTCATCACCGAGTGCAGCCCGGCAGATTCGGCCACCTCGATGCCGCCTTCGAGGATCCGGTTGTTCTCTCCACGCCAGATGGAGGTCGCCGTCGGTCGGTCCTGGCCGAGCCGCATCATCAGCGATCCGCTATAGAACCCGGACACAAAGAGATACGGGCCGCTCATCACCGCGTCCGCCACCGTCATGTTGGCGCGGCCGCGGAACTCTTCCTCCCAGTACAGCGCGCCGGTCTCGGGGTTGAGCGACGAGAGGCCGCGCGGGTGCCAGACAATTAGCTGATGCACGCCGCCCGCCTCGATGATGCTGGGCTGGTGGTAGCCCATCTCCGTGCGGCTCTCGATGGCCCGCCAGACTTCTTCCCCGGTGCGCTTGTCGAAAGCCATCACCAGGGCGTCCGGTTCCCCGCCCACGAGAAAGATGACGCGGTCGCCGTCAACGAGTGGCGCGCTCGACGTGCCCCAGACTGGGATGTTCGCGTCGTACTCCTCGACCGTGTCCTTCTGCCAGATGACGGCGCCGGTCTCGACGTTCAGGCAGAAGATGAGACCGGTCGAGCCGGTCACATACACCCGTTCGCCGTCGACCGTCGGCGTGGCGCGCGGACCGGTCGCGTAGGTGAACATCAGCATCCGGTAAGTCGTTGCCCACTCGTGGCTCCAGAGCATCGCGCCGGTCTCTTCGTCGAGGGCCAGCAGCCGCTCGGTGCCGTTCATGACGCGGGCCTCGGTCTCCACGTAGTCGAGCACGAACACACGCCCGTCCGCGACCGCCGGACCCGAGTAGCCGCCGTTGACCGGCACGCGCCATTTCACCGTGAGCCCGTCGTCTGGAAACTCTTCCAGAAGGCCGGTCTCGGTCCATAGCCCCAACCGCTCTTCGCCGCGCCACTGTGGCCAGTCCTTCGCCGAGAGCGGGGAACTGGCGATGGTGGCCGCGGCCACCACGATCAGGAGACGAACGCCGACCATGCAAAGGGTGCTCTTCATCGATTCCCTACTGCCTTCCTCCGAGATAGTCGCTCTCGCTCACGGGCTCGAACCAGGTGGTTTCACCACTGCTGAAGGTGAGCTGCACCAGATGCTCGTCAGGCGCCGCGCCGTGCCAGTGCACGACCCCTTCGGCCGCGTAGACCGGCACCCCGATCCGCAACTCTTGAAGTGACTCCCCCCGCACCTGGGTGCGACCGGCCCCTTCCTCCGCCATGATGATCTGGAAGTTCCCGTGGCTGTGCCAGTTCGATCGGGCGCCCGGCTCGAACCTGAGCCGGGACGGGCGCACCTCGACGTCGGACCGGGTCGGCGCCCCGCCCACGAAACGGTTCTGGGCGGCGGCGACCGGAGGTCGCGCCATGAGCCAGAGGCACAGACCGCAGGTGGCAAGTGCCAGGAACTCCCTCGACCGGAACCTTTCGTGCATGTTGCTGCTCCTCATGCGCGTCAATTTGTGTGTCTCATCCTATCGCTGACCCGCGAGTGGAGCAACGCGGTAAACTTGGCGGTGGCTCCCACCGCGGGCGGGAGTCGAGTTGATAATTGGCATGGAATCGTTTCTGCGGGACCTCCGGATAGCCGGCCGGTCGCTGCTGCGGCAGCCCGGCTTCACCCTCGTCTGCCTGCTGACCCTCGCGCTGGGCATCGGCGCCAACACCGCGGTGTTCGGCGTGGTCAACGCGGTGCTCCTGCGTCCGCTGCCCTACGCGGACGCCGACCGGCTCGTCCAGGTCCGTGAGGAGAACGAGCTGAACCGGGGGCGCGAGATGCCGCCCTTCATGACCAGCCCGACCCGTGATGCCTGGAACGAGAACCCCCAGACCGTGGAGTCGGTCGCCGGCTACAACGATCTGGAGTTCACCCTGTTCAGCGATTTCACCGAGGACGGGTTCCGGGTGCGCGGCGCGGACGTCACGCCCGACCTCTTCGGTTTGCTCGGCGTGACTCCCGTCCTCGGACGCGCCTTCACCGAGCTGGACGCGCGACCGAAGACCGACAAGACGTGGCCGGCGGCCGTGCTGAGTTACCGGGCCTGGCAGGAGTGGTTCGATGGTCAGCCGGACGCGATCGGCGAGGTCTTCAAGGTCTCGGCCGGCTCGGTCGGGGTCTACACCATCGTCGGGGTCATGCCCGAGGGGTTCGCCTTTCCGGAGGAGGAGACCCGCGTCTGGTTCCCTCTGAGCATGTACCCGCGAGACGACCGGCCGTCGCCAATGGGCGACGCCACATCGGTGGCGTTCTCAGGCGTCGCCAAGCTGCGCGAAGGCGTGTCGATGGCCCAGGCGCAGGCCGAGGGGCAGACGGTGCTCGGACGGCTGACGCCCCGGATGTCCGACGGCGCCATCCTGCGGCTCGAGGGACTCCAGGACCGGATGGTGCGCCAGGTGCGCCCGGCGCTGCTGGCGCTGATGGCGGCCGTCGTCCTGGTGCTGCTGATCGTGACCGCGAACCTCGCCAACCTGCTACTTGCGCGCGGCGCCTCGCGACAGCGGGAGCTGGCAATCCGGGCGGCCATCGGCGCGGGCCGGGGGCGGCTCATTCGCCAGCTCGTCACCGAGAGCGTCGTGCTGGGGCTGGTCGGCGGCGGGCTGGGCGTGGCGCTGTCCTACTGGATACTCGGCGCGTTGCCCGCGTTCGCACCCACCGACATTCCCGGTCTCGACGAGGCGGGCATCGACCGGACCGTGCTGCTGTTCGCGCTGGCCGCGTCGGTGGCCGTGGGCCTGCTCTTCGGGATGATGCCGGCGCTCAAGGCGTCGCGGTTCAACCTGGCTGGTGCGCTGAACGAGAACGCTCCGGCCATGGGGGGCGGGTTCCGTTTCCGTCCAGGGAACCGGACTCGAAGCGTGCTGGTGGTCGCGGAGGTGGCGCTGGCGCTGATGCTGCTCGTGGGCGCCGGCCTGCTCGTACGCAGCATCGTCGGCCTGACCCGCGTGGACCCCGGCTTCACCCCGACTGGTCTGCTGACCGCGGAGATCAACCTGCTGCCGATGAAGGAGGGGTCGGTGCTCGGCGAAGGCGGATTCTTCGATTTGCTGATTCAGCGACTCACCGGCCGCGCGGGGGTCGAGGCCGTGGGGTTCGTCTCGTCGCTCCCGCTGACGCCGGGCGAATCGCTGGTGGCTTTTCACTTCGACGGCGAGGCTCCGCCGACCCGGCTCTCCGAGGTGACCTCGGCGCGACCGCAGCTGGTGAGCCCCGGGTACTTCTCGGCGATGGGGCTCCGTTTGGTCGAGGGTCGGTATCTGACCGACCAGGATCTCGGCAACGGGCTGTCCGTCGTGGTGAACGAGGCGTTCGTCCGTGCCTATCTGCCGGGCAGGCGGCCGCTCGAGGAGCGGATCAGGACGGGCGATTCCAGGCCGTATCCAATCGTCGGGGTGGTGGGTGACGTGCGGCACCGGGGGCTCGACAGCGAGCCCGAGCCGGAGCTGTACATCTCCTATGCGCAGTGGCCGTTCGGGGAGCGGCTGCCCGCTGTCGACGTCGTGGTGCGAAGCGGGAGCCCGGAGACGTTCGTGCCTTTCCTCGTCGCGGCTGTGGCCGAGATTCAGCCGTTCGCCGTCGTCGACGACGTCATGACGATGGAGGCACGCCTCGCCGCCACCGTGGCACAGCCGCGGTTCTTCGCCGCGGTCCTCGGCGCGTTCGCCGTCGGGGCGCTGGCGCTCGCCCTCATCGGCATCTACGGGGTGCTGGCGTATACCGTGTCAAGGCGAGGACGCGAGATCGGACTGCGGATGGCGCTGGGCTCAGACCGCGGGGGCATCCGAGATCTGGTGGTGCGGCAGGGGGCCACGTTGGTCGGGTCCGGCGTGGCGCTGGGCCTCGCCGGTGCAGTCGTCGTCGGCCGGCTGCTCGAAAGCCTGCTGTTCGGGGTGACGCCATTTGACCCCGTGACGCTGATTGTCGTGCCCGCGTTGTTTATCGTGGTCGCGTTGGTCGCCTGCTACCTGCCGGCGCGACGCGCTACCCGAATCGACCCGATGATGGCGTTGCGGAGCGAATAGAGGAGCTACCGATGACACGAGCAATCACCCTGGCCGCCATCTTGGCCGTCGGTGCGCTGTCGGTCGGCGTCAGCGCGCTGCAGCAGCTCAATCAGGACGCCGTCGACGCTGCGTCAATCGAGCAGGTGAAGGGCAACCTGTATGTGATCAAGGGCAACACCCCGGTGGATCGCGCGCTGTTCAGCGGCGGTAATGTCGGCGTGTTCGTCATGGACTCCGGCGTGGCGATCATCGACACCAAGCTGCCGGGCTGGGGGCAGGTGCTGCTCGACCGCATTCGGGAGGTGACCGATAAGCCGGTGGTCAGGATTGTCAACACCCACACCCACGGCGACCATGTCGGGAGCAACGAGTTCTTCCCCGACATGGTCGACATCGTGGCCCATGCCAATACCAAGACCAACATGGAAGGCATGCCCAACTTCGACGGGGCGAATGCGCAGTATCTGCCGAAGCGGACCTTCACCGACCGGCTGACGCTGGGGTCGGGCGCCGACCAGATGGACCTGTATCACTTTGGCGCCGGGCACACCGACGGCGACACCTTCATCGTCTACCCCGCACTCGGCGTGCTGCAGACCGGCGACATGTTTCCCTGGCGGGACGCGCCGTTCCTCGACACCAACAACGGCGGCAGCGGGGTGGCGCTGCCCGACTCGCTGGGTCAGGCGATTGCCGCCATCGATGGCGTCGATACCGTGGTGCCCGGCCATATTCCGGTGACAACCTGGACCAGCTTCCAGGAGTTCCAGCGGTTCACCGCAGACCTCCTGGCTGCTGTCCGAACCGCCAAGCGCGCCGGGCAGAGCGCCGACCAGGCGGTAAGGGCAGTCGACCTGTCGTCGCGCTATCCGGACTACGACGCGACCCGCGTCGAGGCGGCGGTGCGAGTGATCTACGACGAGCTACCGTAAGCCTATAGGAGGGTCTCGCTGTCGGGTCCTGTAGCAGCTCAGCAGGCTTGCCTGGGGAAGGAGCGCAGCATGAGCAGGGTGCGAGTTCTGGTCGGGACACAAAAAGGGGCGTTCATCGTGACGTCCGACGCCACACGCCGCCAGTGGGAGGTCGACGGACCCCATTTCGGCGGCTGGGAGGTCCACCACGTCAAGGGTTCGCCCACCGATCCTGATCGGCTGTATGCAGCGCAGTGGACCGACTGGCACGGGCAGGTCATCCAGCGGTCGAACGACGGGGGCAAGACGTGGGACGCCGTCGGCAACAAGTTTGTCTACGAGGGTGAGACGGGCACCCACCTGTGGTACGACGGCACACCGCACCCGTGGAAGTTCAAGCGCGTGTGGCATCTCGAGCCGTCAGCGAGCGACCCGCACACGCTGCACGCCGGTGTCGAGGACGCCACGCTCTTCCGCTCGACCGATGGCGGGGAGAGCTGGCAGGAGCTCCCCGGCCTGCGTAGCCACGAGTCTGGCCCCAAGTGGCAGCCGCGGGCTGGCGGGATGTGTCTGCACACCGTGTTGCCGGACCCTACCAACAGCGATCGGATGTTCATCGCCATCTCAGCCGCCGGGGTCTTTCGCACCGACGATGCCGGGCGGACGTGGGCGCCGAAGAACCAGGGGCTGCGGTCGGAAGGAATGATTCCCGATCCGGTGGCCGAGGTCGGCCATTGCGTGCATCGCCTGGCCCTGCATCCGTCGCGACCCGACGTCTTGTTCATGCAGAAGCACTGGGACGTGATGCGCAGCGACGACGCCGGCGATTCGTGGCACGAGGTCAGCGGCAACCTGCCGTCCGACTTCGGGTTCCCGATTCACGTTCACGCTCATGAGCCGGACACGATCTACGTCGTGCCGATCAAGAGCGATTCGGAGCACTATCCGCCCGATGGGAAGCTCAGGGTATATCGCAGCCGGTCAGGCGGTAACGAGTGGGAGGCGCTCACCAAAGGGCTGCCGCAGAGCGACTGCTACGTGAACGTCCTACGCGACGCCATGGCGGTCGACGCGCTCGATCCGTGCGGCGTCTACTTCGGCACCACGGGGGGGCAGGTCTACTGTTCGGCCGACGCCGGAGACAGCTGGGCACCGATTGTGCGCGATCTGCCGCGGGTGCAGTCGGTGGAGGTCCAGGCCCTACCATGATCCGGGTCGTGCTGCCGGCGCATCTACGGACGCTGGCGCGTGTGGAGGGCGAGGTGGAGCTCGATCTGGGAGGTCCGGCAACCCTTGGCGCGGTCCTCGACGCGCTCGAGGCGTGCCACCCGGTGCTGCGCGGGACGATTCGCGACCACGTCACGCTCCGCCGCCGCGCCTTCGTGCGGTTCTATGCCCGCGAGGAGGACCTGTCCCACGAGTCGCACGATATGCCGCTGCCCCTGGCCGTGGCCAGCGGCGCCGAGCCGTTCCTCGTAGTAGGCGCCATGGCCGGCGGCTAGGGGCCTGCACCTGTCTAGCAGCGGCCCTGAAGGGCCTTGCTACCGTGTTCAGGCCTGCGCCAAACCGGTAGCAAGGGCCTTTAGGCCCGCCTCGTGGGTGCCGCGGCCATCCCTACGGACCCGGGATGTGGCCTTCGGTGTTCAGCCGGATCCGATACAGACTGGTGCTCGCCGTCATGTAGAGAGTGCGCCCGTCCTCGCCCCACCCGACGTTGGCCGTGATCTCGCCCGTCTTGATCGTGCCGAGGTGGGTTCCGTCCGGCGCGATGATCCAGACCCCCCCTGGGCCGGTCGCGAAGAGGTTGCCCGCCAAATCGACCTTCATGCCGTCGGCCGCACCAGGCTCCATCTGGTCGTTCACGTCGTAGAAGACCCGCCCGTTCGATGCACCTTCCTCGTCGATGTCGTAGGTCATCCATACCTTGTTTGCGGCGTCTGAATTTGCCACATAGAGCGTCTGCTCGTCGGGCGAGAGCGCAATGCCGTTCGGAAAGGACTGGTCACGCACCAGCAGCTCGAGCTCGCCGCCAGGGCTCAGTCGATAGATGCCGTTGAAGTCGTGTTCCCGCATCGGCGACTCTGCGAGTCCTTCGAGACCGTAGGGCGGGTCGGTGAAATAGAGCGACCCGTCCGACGCGTAGACCGCATCATTGGGGCTGTTGAGTTGTCCGCCCTCGAAGGCTTCCACGACCACGCTCCGCGAACCGTCCGGGTCGAGCCGGGAAATCCGCCGGTTGCCGTGCTCGCAGATGATGAGTCGTCCCTCGGTATCGAGTGTCAGACCGTTCGAGCTGATCGACCGCAGTCCGGTTTGGTCGCCCTCGAACACCGGGTCGATGAACGTGCTCGCGCCGTCGGCTTCGGTCCACTGATAGATCTCGTTGCCACGCACGTCGGAGAACAGCAGCCGCGCCTGGCCGCGGTCCCACACAGGTCCCTCTATGAAGTTGAAGCCCTCGGCCAGCTTCTCGATACGGGCATCGGACGGAATCAGCGCATCGACCCGCGCGTCGATCCGCACGATCTCCCCGATGACCGGTTCCGGGTCTGGCGCGGCGGCCAATTCTTCTGCCGGCGCTGCCGGATCCGAGCCGCTGCAGGCCGCGACGAACGCGGCGGCGATCACGACGACAAGCGTGGTTCTGGTCATATCGATACCCACACGATTCGGTCCATTCTGGACTAGCCCTTCCATCTCTATCCCGCTGGAGCGCCGCGTTGTGGCGCAAGGCTTTAGCCTTGCGATTCAGGCCGGCAACACATGGTTGTCGGCCCTCCAATCAGGGCAGTGCGAGTGCCACATACTCGCTCTCCATGTCCTCCCAGCCGACCGTGGTCACGATGTACTGCGTGCCGTCGACCATGTAGCTGATTGGCGCGGCGGTGGTACCACCCGGCAGCGCCATTTCCCACACCACCGCCCCGGACATCTTGTCGTAGGCCCTGAACATCTTGCCGCCGCTGCCCTCCGGCAGGAAGGCGGCGCCCACATTTGCACCCTCTCCCATGAACACGAGGCTCTTCGTGATGAGCGGCGCGGCGCGGCCACCGTGTCCAAGTGGCGGCAGGTCGAGATGCGCGATGGCGGGATTGTCGCGCGGCCCGTCACCGTTGGCGACCGACCACAAGATATCGCCGGCGTTCAGATCGATCGCGACCAGACGACCGTATGGCGGCTTGAACATCGGCAGTCCCTGTGGGCCGGGGATGTGTCGCGCGCCCGTCATGACCCAGTCGACATCTGAGCGCGGATTCTCCGATCGTCCGAGTCCGACGACCGTGCCGCTGTGGTTGGAGGGGATATACAAGATACCCGTCTCCGGATCGGCGCCCGCACCGTTCCAGTCGGTCCCGCCGACCAGCCCGGGCACCACCAGCGTGCCCTGCGTGCCGCCCGGTCGATCGTCGATCAACGACGGCGGCGTGAAGAACGGTCCCCAGACATAGTCGTCGAGCATTGCCACCGCCTCGGCTCGCAGCTCCGGGGTGAAGTCGATCAGATCGTCGATGGTCACACCACGCTGGTCGTAGGCCGGCGGCCTGGTAGGAATCGGCTGTGTTGCTGCATACCACTCGCCCGGCACGTCGCCCTGCGGGACAGGCCGTTCTTCGATCGGCCAGACCGGTTCGCCGGTGACGCGGTCGAAGACATAGGTGGTCGCTTGCTTGCTGGTGATGGCGATCGCCTTGATGTCGCGCCCGTCGACCGTGATGTCGACCAGTGTCGGTGCCGCGGGGAAGTCGTAGTCCCACAGACCGTGGTGCACCGCCTGGAAGTGCCAGATGCGCTCGCCGGTCGCCGCGTCGAGGCAGACGAGGCTTTCGGCAAACAGGTTGTCGCCCGGCCGGTGACCACCGTAATAGTCGCTTGTCGGGGTCGAGAGCGGCAGGTACACGTAGCCCAGCTCCTCATCGGCGCTCGGAGACGCCCACATGTTGGTGTTGCCGGTGTACTCCCACGATGCGCGGTCCTCGGTGAGCGCCGTCAGCCAGGTCTCGTTGCCCGGCTCGCCCTCACGCGGAATGGTGTGAAAGATCCAGAGCTGCTCGCCGGTCTGCACGTCGAACCCGCGTACGTCTCCTGGCGGCATCTCCTTCAGCGCCGCGATCGTGTTGCTGGTGATGTCGCCGATGAGCGAACCGACGATGATGACGTTATTGACGACGAGAGGCGCCGACCGCCAGCGGAAACGCTCGACCACCCGGTCGTCGAAGCCCTGGATCAGATCAACCTCGCCGCCGTCACCGAAATCGAGGTCACGTGCGCCAGTCTCCGCATGCAGGGCGACTAGTCGGGACCCGAGGACGGCCAGGACGCGGGCGTCGTCTCCGTCGGTCCAATAACCGAGCCCCCGTGTCGGGCTGCCGCGCCGTGGCTCTTCGCCCTCGGGCACGAGCGGCGCGTCGAACCAGACCACCTCGCCGGTGGTGGCGTCGAGCGCGGCCACCATCCCGAGCCCGGTGCTGACGAAGAGCAGCCCGTCGGCCATGATCGGCGTGTTCTGCGATGCGCTCGGGGCACGCATCGAGTTGCCCTGGCGCGTGGCATCCGGAATCGTGGACTGCCGCCACACCACCCGGAGGTCATCGACGGTCTCGGCGTCAATCTGGTCGAGCGGCGCGTACTTGGTGCTGGCCTTGTCGGCCGCGTAGGCGTGCCATTCGCCACTCTGGCCGCCCGCGGCGGGAACAGCTACCAGGGGAGTCAGGGTGACGGCGCAGGCTGCGATGCTCAGTACCCGGAGAACCGCTGGCTTCGACATATCGGGCCTCCTTCCTTTACGCATGTTCACCGAACAGGTCTTGCATCACCAGGTAGCGAGCGTGCCGCATCCCCAATTCCTCGTAGGTTGCCTGCGCTACATGATTGTCCTGTTCGACATAGAGTCTCAAACCGACGACCCCCGGCTCCAATTCCGCCAGTGTCTTCAGATGCCGGTGCAACGAACGGAACACGCCCCGCCGGCGGTAATCAGGGTGGACATACACGCTCTGGATCCACCAGACATCGCCGTTTCGCCAGTCGCTCCACTCGCGGGTGTGCATGATCTGACCGATGATCTTGCTTTCGTCACAGGCGACGAAATACGACCCGCGCGTCCGGTCTGACAGCAGTGTCTGGACTCCCTGAAGCACCGTCTTCCTATCGAGCGATGCATCTTCGGTTTCTTCGGCCAGCCCCGCATTGAAGTCGGCGATCGTCTGCAGGTCGTCGATGGTTGCCGCCCGGATGACATAGTCTGACATCTACGGAACTCCCGCCCGTTGGCACATGCATCCTATTGCAGATACGAGACTTATCTTGTTCGATCATGCTGCTTGCGTGGCGCGCCAAGGTCGTCTATTCTCTCCCCCTCCGCAGCGTCACGGCACAGTCGGCTCTGGGTCCCAGGCACTTCCCTTCCGTCGGCCAGACGTGGTTTGGTGCACACTATTGCACGGCGGGAGGCTGCTGTCACTGGGCGCAACCGGTGACGGGAGATTCGGACGCCGTGCCCAACGGTGGGCGGACTCGCGACCTGGACGTTCGTACATGACCGGCGACAAAACCGCGGCGGACACCGTAGAGCGGGATGACGTTCGCGGGGAACCGGCCGAGACACGCACCTATCTGGACCAGGTGCTGGCGCACATTCCGGTTGGCATCGCGGTGCTCGATGGGCCGGATTTTCGCTACTCGCACATCAACCAGCGACTTGCCGACATCAATGGACTGTCGGTGGCCGAGCACCTCGGCAAGCCACTGGCCGAGGTGCTGCCCAGCGCCGCGCCGGACATGCTGCCCCGCTTGCGGCGTGTGAGAGAGACTGGGGCACCGTCCCCGGAACACGAATTCACAACAAGGCTGCCGCGCGATCCCAACGAGATACGGTGTTTTGTCGACGCGCTCGTCCCCGTCTTCGACGCCGACGGAACCGTCAGGGCCGTCAATGTCATCGTCCGTGACATCACCAGACGCACACAGGCGGAGACCGCGCCGCGTGACGCTCTGGACGCACTGCGGGAAGGTGTGCAGGAGCGCACGACCGACCTGTCGGCCATGAACGATCGGCTTCGCGCCGAGATCGCGGAGCGGGAGAGAGCGGACGCGGACCGCGACGAGGCGGAGGCGGCGCGGCACCGCGCTTGCACCGTTGACCTCGAGATGACACCTACCGCGTCGGTCCTCAGCGTCGGGTGCGGTTCGGGCATTCTGGACCGCCACCTGCTCGAGACGCTCGCTGGGCAATTCGACGGCGTGCGATACGTCGGTGTCGATCCGAATCGCGCCGAGTGTGACAGGTTCGAGCGCACGTTGGCCCATGCCTGTTCCAATGCCAGCCAGATTGACGTGCATCCGGTGGCTTTTGAGGACTTCCACACCGAGCGGCGTTTCGACCTCATTCATGTCATCCACACGCTCTACTATCTCCCAGACCAGGCTGCCGCCATTCATCGTGCGGTCGAGCTCCTGAATCCCGGTGGGCAGTTGCTCATCCTGAGCGCGGACGCCGACCGGTTCAACGCCCTGTCTCGACTCTTCTGGCGACGCCTCTGGCGGCGCACGCCCTGGTACAGCAGCGAGGTCCGGCACTGTCTGCAGCAGTCCGGGTTGGCCTATGAGGTGTGCCGGTTGCCCGCCCGACTCGATGTGACCGACTGTTTCAAGACCGCCAGTGACCGGGGTCGTCTGCTTCTCGACTTCATCACGCAGGTCGATACCGCAACCCTTCCCGAACCGACGCAGCACCTCGTGCGGTCCTATCTTCGGGCGATCGCCGAGCAGAAGGACGATGCCTCGTTCGTGCCACATCGTGTGACCACTTTCCGGGTGGTGTCCTCCGCCTCTACGCTCGGCGTTGCTGACGATTGGCAGGCGCCGCGAGTCGCCGCGGAGCGCCTCGCGGCCTGATCGGGCTCGCGCGGTCCCGGATTGTGATGGCGCTCGTATAATGGGCACCAGAATCCGCCTGCCTGGGAGGGGACTGAATGGAACGCGCGGTGCACCGTGTCGTCAACCTCATTGAGGACGGCGCACAGAACATCCTCAACATGAGCGTCGACGCGGCAAGGGCGCGGCTCGTCGACACGTGCCCAGAGGCCCTGTTGGCCGTGAACGGTTCGTTCGCTCTGGCGGCTAGGGACGGCGAGACCGTGCTGATGGCGCGCAGCCTCGACCGGCCCATGCGCTACTTCCTCGCCAAGGAAGCCCGGGGGCCGATGCTGGTCATTGCCGAGCGGATCGACGAGATCAAGCAGGTGCTCGACACGCACGGCTACCTCCACCAATTCCATCCCGCCTATACGCGCATGGTACCGGCCCACCACGTAACCGCCTTGCGGCTGATCGGCTGCCCCGACCCGAATCCACGTCACCGCCGCTTCTTCGCCCCGCCGCGGGCGACAATGCCCGCCGACCTCGACGCCATCGGCCATGCCTATATCGAGGCGCTGCATGGAGAGATCGCGCAGTGGCTCGCGCATCAAGATGAGGACGAGCCGCTTGGTGTCCTGTTCTCTGGCGGTGTCGACAGTGGCGCGGTGCTGATGAGTCTCTATCACGCCCTGCTCGAGAGCGGGCGCAGCCCAAGCCGGCTGAAGGCGTTCACCCTGGCGGTCGATGGCCGTGGTCTCGACGTCGAACAGGCGCGGGCGTTCCTCCGCCGTCTAGATCTGGAGATGCTGCTGGAAGTGGTCGACGTGGCGTCGGACGATCTCGACCCGTTCGAGGCGGTGAAGATTATCGAAGACTATAAGCCGCTCGATGTCGAATGCGCGACGGTCGGACTGGCGCTGTTGCGGGGTATTCGCAGACGCTATCCGGCGTGGCGGCTGCTCCTGGACGGCGACGGTGGCGACGAGAATCTCAAGGACTACCCACTCGAAGATCATCAGGAGCTCACCATCCGCAGCGTCGTGTCCAACTCGATGCTCTATCAGGAGGGCTGGGGTGTCGACGCGATCAAGCACTCTCTGACCTACTCGGGGGGCTTCTCGCGCGCCTGCGTTCGCACATATGCGCCGGCGCGTCTGCTCGGCTTTGCCGGGCTCAGCCCCTTTTCGCGTCCTGCCATCATCGGTGTGGCCGAAGCCGCGCCCTTCGACGAGCTGACCGGCGGCTCCACCGCCAAGCTGTATGCGCTCAAGGGACAGGTTGTGCAGCGGGGAATGCGTTCGCACCTCGGTGTCGACTTCCCGGTGTTTGAGAAGCGGCGCTTTCAGCATGGGGCCGTCGACGCGGCGGTGTTTCGCGGCCGCTTCGAGCACCACCCGGAGAGCTACCGAGCGCACTTCCTTTCCCTGCACGGCGGCGTCCCGCAGTAACGGGAAATGGACCGCTGGGTGCGCGCGCTCAGGGGACCCAAGACCCCACCATCAGCCTGGGAGCCGATTCGGGTTCTGCACGAGCAGGAGCGTCGGCCCGGCGGAGGCCTGATCGAGGTGACGACCGTCTTCCTGGCCGGGATGGAGTGTCCGTTCAGCTGCGTCTTTTGCGACCTCTGGCAACAGACTCTCGTCGGCTCGACACCGCCCGCCTCGCTGCCGCGTCAGCTCGAGCTGGCGCTCGAGGGAGTGGCGCACCGTTCCCTTGTCAAGCTCTACAACGCCAGCAATTTCTTCGACTCTGCTGCGGTGCCGCGCGCCGACGAAGACGCCATGCTCGAGCTCCTCCAGGGCTTCGAGTGTGTCACCGTCGAGTGTCATCCGCGCTTCGTCGGTGATCGCTGCTTTGCCTTTGCCGACCGAATCGATGGCGCGCTGGAGGTGGCGATCGGTCTGGAGACCGTGCACCCGGACGCCCTGCCGCGCCTCAACAAGAAGATGACGCTGGCCGACTTCGACGCCTGCGCGGCCCGTCTGCGCAACCGCCAGATTGGCCTGCGTGCCTTCGTCCTCCTTGGGTGTCCGTTCATTGCCGCCTCCGAACAGCTCGACTGGACGCTGCGGTCGGTCGACCATGCCGCGCGCTGCGGCGCCAGCACGATCTCGATCATCCCGGTGCGCGGGGGCAACGGCGCACTGGAGTCGTTGGCGACCGCGGGTTCCTGGGCGCCGATATGCCTCGATCTGGTGGAGGAGGTGCTCGAGCGGGCGCTGCGCTTGGACCTGGCCGAGACGGTTGTGCAGGTCGACCTGTGGGACATCGAGCGCCTCGCCGGTTGCCGCGAGTGCGTCGGGGCCAGACGGGCACGGCTCGACGCGATGAATCGATCCGCGCACGTGGCGCCGCGGATACGCTGTTCCCACTGCGCCGGGGGCGCAACATGCGGTCCGCTCTGAAGCGCGACGTCGTCATCATCGGCGCCGGCTTCGCCGGCTCGCTCCTGGCGCGGCTCCTCGCGCTAGGTGGGCGAGAGGTACTGTTGGTGGAGCGCGATGAGCACCCGCGCTTCGCGCTCGGCGAATCGTCGACACCGCTGGCGGCGCTGTCCCTCGAGCGTCTGGCGAGGCGCTACGGACAGCCCGATTTGAGGAGCCTCGCGGCCCATGGCCGGTGGCGTCGCGTTCTTGCCGATTTGCGTTGCGGCCTCAAGCGTGGGTTCACCTTCTATCGTCATCACCCCGGCGTTCCCTATTGCAACGACGAGATCAACGACGCGCGACTCCTCGTCGCCGCGAGTCCGAGTGATGAGGTGGCCGATTGTCAATGGATGCGCGCCGACGTCGATGCCTACCTGATGGAGCAGGCGTGCGCCGCCGGTGTCGACTATCGCGACCGTCTGGAGATCGTGGCCGCGGATCCGATTGCGCACGGCCTGCGGCTACGCGGTCGACGCGACGGTCGCGACGTGGAGATCGAGGCGGGTTTCGTGGTCGACGCGTCGGGTGCCGGCGAAGTCATGGCTCGGGCACTGGGCATCGAATCGATGCGCTCCCACATCGCCTTCTCGAGTCGGCTCGTCTATGCGCACTTCGAGGGCGTGACGCCGTTCGCCGAGGCCGCGGCCGGCGCTGGTGCGTGCCTGTCACCGGGACCCTACGCCGACGACTGGGCGGCCGTCCACCACATGATCGACGAAGGATGGATCTATGCCTTGCGTTTCGACGACGGCCTGGTGAGCGCCGGGTTGCTTCTGGATGACACCGATACTGATACCGACACGGAGACCGAGACCGTACACTCATCTTCCGGCCTGAGCGCCGAGGCGCTGTGGCATGGCGTTCTTGAGCGGTATCCGACCCTGCGAGAGGCGTTCGCCTCCGCCTGTCCGCGGCCACCCGGGCTGCGCGCGACGCAGCGTCTGCAGCGCCGGTGCCGGCACGCGGCGGGCAAGGCGTGGGCGATGTTGCCGCAGGCCTTCGCGTTCTTCGATCCGATGTTCTCGACCGGCATCGCGTGGAGCCTCCTCGGCGTCGAGCGACTCGCCGAGATGCTGATCGAGAAGGAGGTGTCAGCCTCCGGACTCGCCCGATACGCGGCGCTCCTCGACGTTGAGGCAGACCAGCTGCAAGCGCTCCTGGAGGCTGCCTATGCGGCGCGCGTCGATTTCTCGGTCTTTCGAGACCTCTCGTTCCTGTATTTCGCCTTTGTGAGCTTTGACGAGATCCGGCACCGTCTGCTCGACGGAAACGAAGCAGTGGGCGGAACCGCCTGGCGCGGGTTCCTGGGTGCCGACGATGCCGACTCGCGGGCGTTGTTCCGACAGGCTCGTAGGCGAGTGACCCACACGCTTGCCGACGGGTCCAGCGATGCCCGGCGTCGGTTCTCAGACTGGGTGGCCGGCGGCATCCGCAGCCGCAATCTGATCGGCCTGGGAGACTCCGCGACTCACCTCTACGGCATAAACCTCGACAGGCTGATTGCAAACAGCGCCCTGCTCGGTCTGACGCCGACCCAGATCGAGCCGTTGCTCCCGAAGCTGCGCGGTTGAGGAAGCAGACGCTTGGCGGCACCGGGGCCGGAGCGATACAGTAGGCGACACGCTGTCGAGTGTTTCGCACATTCTCGGCCAACTCGGAGGAGACACATGTCCAGCCCCTCGACTCGGCGACTGTCCGCGGCGGCCCGTGTGGTGTTCGCGGTTGTCATCATCCCTCTCGCCATATCGCGTCCGCTCGGCGGGCAGAGCGGCGAGCCGGTCGACCTGAACGCCGTGTTCGCCATCAAGGCCGAAGGGTTCGATCGTTCCCGCGTGATGGAGCTGATGAGCTGGCTGACCGATGTCCACGGCCCGCGGCTCACCGGGTCTCCCAATCTCCAGGCCGCCGCCGACTACACCGTCGAGCAGTTCGCCGAATGGGGCCTGGCCAACATCGACCAGGAAGTGTGGGGTGAGTTCGGCCGCGGGTGGTCGAACGACCGGTTCTACGCTCACGCGATCGAGCCGCAGGCCTATCCCCTGATTGGCTATCCGAAGGCCTGGACCCCCGGCACCGGCGGCGTCGTGAGCGCCGAGGCGGTGCTGGCGATCATCGCCAACGACGACGACATCGAGAAGCACCGGGGCACGCTGGCCGGCAAGTTCGTGCTGACCTCGACCGTTCCCGGGGTGCAGGCGCTGTTCGACGCACCGGGGCGGCGCTACAGCGACGACCAGCTTGCCGCGCTCGCTGCCCCGCCCGACCCGGCACAACGCCGCGGCCGGCGGCGCGGAGGCCGGAACGCGGGCCGGGGCTTCGCGGACCGACGGATGGCGTTCTTCGTCGAGGAGGGCGTGGCCGCGCTCATCGAGCCGGGTCCGGAACCAGGATCGAGGCGTGGGGACACGGGCAGTGTGTGGGTGCGGAGCGGTGGGTCGCAGAACCCGGACGCCGCGCCGGTCGCGCCGCAGGTCGTGCTGCTGACCGAGCACTATGGGCGCATCGTGCGCACGCTCGAGAAGGACATCCCGGTGACGCTTGAGCTCAATGTCCAGAACAGCTTCCACGGTGGCAATCTGGATGGTTTCAACATCATCGCGGAGATTCCCGGTACCGACCGGGCCGACGAAGTGGTGATGTTGGGTGCGCACTTCGACTCGTGGCACGCTGGTACTGGCGCCACTGACAACGCCTCCGGTTCTGCGATCATGATGGAAGCGATGCGGATTCTGAAGGCTACAGGCCTGCCCATGCGGCGTACGGTGCGGATCGCGCTCTGGACCGGCGAGGAGCAGGGCTTGTTGGGCTCACGCGCCTATGTCACGCAGCACTTCGGCGACCGTCAGACCATGGCGCTGAAGCCGGACCACACCCGGCTGTCGGGCTACTTCAACGTGGATAACGGTACCGGGCTGTTCCGCGGGGTGTATCTGCAGGGGAACGAAGCGATCGCGCCGGTCTTCGACGCCTGGATGGAGCCATTCGCCAACCTCGGTATGACCACGCTGAGCATCCGCAACACGGGCGGCACCGACCACCTGTCCTTCGACGGCGTCGGGCTGCCCGGCTTCCAATTCATCCAGGACCCGGTGGAATACAGCTCGCGCACACACCATACGAATCTAGACGTCTACGAGCGTGTGCAGGCATCGGACATGATGAAGAACGCGGTGATCGTCGCCTCGTTCGTCTATCATGCCGCAAACCGCGACGAGCTGTTGCCCCGCAAGCCGTTGCCTCAGCCGCCGCCCCGTCGCGGGCAGTCAACCGCCGGAGTTCGCTGAGACACCCTCTGGCCGGGTGGTGCCGCACAGTGACGGCCGGCCACGTGGCCGGCCGCATAGATTGGTGGGAGGCGACTGGACGTGTCGCCTCAGCGCGCGGGTGCTGTGCCTGAAGCGATCGCGATCAGGCTACACCATGTCCTTGAGCTTCTTGAGGGGCAGGATCTTCACGCGTGTGCTGGCAGGCTTTGCCTTGACGTCCATCAGCTCGCCCGGTCGGAACGGGTTCGGGACGTTCTTCTTGGCCTTCTGGGCCGGCTTCTGGACGGTCTTGATTTTCATCAACCCTGGAACGGTGCAGTTTCCGACCGAGCCCTTCTTGACGTGCCGCGCGACGATGGATTCCAGTGCGTCGAAGACGGAGGCGACCTGTCGCTTGGACAACTCGGTGCTCTCGGCGATATCCGAGAACAGCTGGGGCTTTGTCATCGCCTTTTTCAGTCCCTTGACCTTTGCCACTATTTCCTCCTAGTTGGTTGTGTGGAGCATGTTCATCAACAGACGGAGCATCATAACCTGCCTGCCAACAAACTCGAAGTGCCGCGGCCCGCTTCGTGAGCCGGCAGCCGCAGGCCGACACGGCCGTTCGCCACGCAGACGGACCTGTCATGGTCCTGCCGCCGCACTGGTTGGTCGCAGCACACCGCCGACGCACGTGTGAAACGGGTGCTCAGCCCACGGCCCTGATCGCGCGCCGACGGGCCGACTCTGCTCTCTCGCTCCTGGCAGCCTTCGGCTCGCCAGAGCAGGGGAGCCCCCGACCGCGCCCCCCGAACAACTCCGCCACGGTCGTCGAGCCGAACCGGTCGTCGAGAATTTCGAGATGGCGCGGGTGTACCTGCGAGGGATGCGTTGCGCCGCAGGCGCGGCTCAGCGCCGTCAGCTCCTTTCGGAGTGTGATGAGGTAGTTGGACAGCCGAACCGATTTCAGCGCGGGGTTGAGGCCACGCGCCAACCAGCGGTTCTGCGTCGCGATGCCCGTCGGGCAGTAGTTCGTGTGACAGCGGAGGGCCTGGATGCATCCGACCGCCAGAAGCGCCTCCCGGCCGACGTTCACCAGATCGCAGCCCAGGGTGAACGCCAGAAGTGCCGCGTCTGGAAACCCAAGTTTGGCGGACCCGATGAAGACAAGGCGCTCGTGCAGATCGCGCTCTGCAAACGCGTACTGTACACGGCTGAACCCAATCTTGAACGGGAGCGCGACCCGGTCGGCGAAGACGAGCGGAGCGGCGCCCGTTCCTCCTTCACCACCGTCGAGAGTGACGAAGTCGACGGCGCGGCCGGTCGTGTCGATGAGCCGCGCCAGCTCCCTCCAGAAGTCCATCTCGCCCACCGCCGACTTGATGCCGACCGGCAACCCGGTCTCGTCGGCGATCTGTTCGGCGAAATCGAGTAGCCCGTCCGGCCCGTCGAAGGCGCTGTGAGCGGGCGGGCTCGCGCAATCGCGGTCTGGTGGGATGCCTCGAATCGTGACGATCTCGTCGGTCAATTTTTCACGGGGCAGGAGGCCGCCGAGGCCCGGCTTGGCTCCCTGGCTGAGCTTGATCTCGATCGGGCGGACGCGCGGATGCGCCGCGACGGTCTCCTTCAATCTGGCGAGGCTGAAGCGGCCGTCCAGCTCACGGCAGCCGAAGTAGCCCGTCCCGATCTGCCAGACGAGATTCGCCCCATGTTGATGATGGCGCGAGATGCCGCCCTCTCCGGTGTTGTGCAGACAGTCGGCCAGCGTGGCTCCGAGATTCAGTGCTTCGATCGCCGGACCGCTCAGTGCACCGAAGCTCATGCCGGAAATGTTGACCACCGAGGCTGGACGGAAGGCGCGTCGCCGCCGGCGGAACCCGCCGACGACTTTGGCGCACGGCAGGGGAAATGCCGCGACGGGGGTACTGTCGCCATTGCCTGGTTCCGGTGCCGGCAGCGGGAGCGTCTGGTGCTTGATCACGAGATAGTTCGCGGTCTGCTCCATCTCGTTGTCGCTCCCGAAGCCAAAGTGGTTGTTCTCCAGCTTCGACGAGGCGTAGACCCAGCGTCGCTGAGAGCGGCTGAACGGCCGCTCTTCATTGTTGTTCGTCACGATGTACTGGCGCAGCTCCGGGCCGACAGACTCGAGCCAATACCGGAAATGCCCAATGATGGGGAAGTTCCGCAGGATGGCGTGACGCCGCTGGATGAGGTCGTGCGTAGCGACTGCCGCAAGCACGCCTCCGACGAGACCGAGAATCCACATCTGTGGTGCTACCTGCCTCCGCCATTCGGAACCCCGGTCCCGGGGGGCGGCGAACGTGCGGTTAGGCCGACCTCATCACCGCCGCAGGCCGCCGGACGGGGCGGGTGCCTCGCCGCTAGCCAGCCAGGTGGCGGTGCCACGGCGGCAAATAAGGCCGGGCATGCCGGTAATCGGCCGCCGCCGGCGGTTCTGCAGTGCCGAGCCCGGAGCGGAGCGTCGATGGGGGTTTACGGTGGCGCGCGGGGACGCCATACTGACGGCAGACGGCGAGTCGGGGGAGTGCTGTGTGTGGGGTGGTCTATGAGAACCTGAATGACGCGGTAGGGGACCGAGATCGGGCCGTGGTGCTGGGGCGGCTCCCGAAGGTCACCGGAGGCGGTCGCGAGGAGCTGGAAACGATCTCGGCCTTGTCCAAGCTGTTGACGCGCATCGCAGACGAGATTGCCAATCAGTGCCGCGTCACCTACGCACGGCCCGCCGGGCTGGTTCCTCCCGAGGAGATCGAAGTCGACGTGACGCGCCGCAGAATGACCGTTCGGAGCACACCTGTTTCCACCCTGGTCCTAAGGAGAGTAGCCATGCCCGAGATGAAAGATTCCGACCTGTTCAGGGATCTGCAGAATGGAGACATCAACGCCTTCAACAGCAAGCGGAACAAGGGGGAAATTCCGGATCTGGAAGATGCCAATCTGCGGGGTATCGATTTTCGTGGAGCGAATCTCGATGGGGTGAGCCTGAAGGGGGCATATCTGCCGTATGCCGATTTGCGAGGAATGGACCTGCGCTCGTGCGATATGGAAGGAGCTAGTATCAAGGAAGCGCATATCAGCGGTGTGTTTTTCCAGATAATGTCTCCATCCAAGAAATCTTGATGTCGGTGCAATTCGGCACCCGCATGCGGATCACCAAGTAGCTCCCTCTAATGCTTGCGTGATGACGACGCGTCTTGACGGCCACGTCATCGACGTCGTCGCTCCTCTCGAACCGGCCAAGCGATTTCAATCCCACCAAAGTTGAATACGGCACCGTGTTTCTTCTCTTGACAATCTAGATAAGTGGTGTATCGTTGTGTCGTCTAGTTAATCTAGATGAGCGAGACCGACGAGATGCCCATACGAGAGAAGCCGAGCGGCGTCGTCCAGGGCACCCTGGACATGCTGATTCTCAAGACGCTCGATCTGGAGCCGCTGCATGGCTACGGCATAGGTCTGCGGCTGCACCAGATCAGCGGGGGCGTGCTCGACGTCAACGCCGGGTCGTTGTTCCCGGCCTTCCGGCGTTTGGAGCGCGACGGTGTCGTCAAGGGGGAGTGGCGCGCAACCGAAAACAACCGCCGCGCCAAGTACTACTCCCTCACACCTCGCGGTCGGAAGATGCTCGCGCGCGAAACCCGAGAGTGGGCAACCCAGAGCGCGGCAATCGCCCGGGTGTTGCGGGCGTCTCGGAGTGAGTTGTGACGGTCTGGCTGAGCAGGTTGAGCGGCGCACTGCGGGCACTGTTTGCCAGGCGCGCGATGGAACGGGACCTCGACGACGAGGTGCATACCCATTTCGAGATGACTGTCGACCAGAAAATGGAGGCAGAGATGAGCCGGGCCGAGGCCCGACGGGCCACTCGCCTCGAGATGGGCAACCCGGAGGTCGTGAAGGACCAGGTGCGTGACGTCGGCTGGGAATCACTGCTCGACGCCGTCGGGCAGGACCTGCGCGTCGGCTGGCGCTCGCTGCGCAAGAGCCCTGGTTTCACGACCGTGGCGGTGCTGACACTGGCCCTCGGTCTTGGTTCGGGCGCGGCGGTGTTTGGACTTCCCAGGGTTCTTTAGACACTCCTGCTGACTAAAATGAGGCAGCAGGAGTGTCTACGAAAGCCTGGGAAGTCCACCCTCTGCCTGGTGATGCCCCGGCCGATCTTGCGACACCTCGCTCGGCCCTTCGGCGTGTCATCGTCGATCCAAGTCCCGGATACGGCGGCGCCAGCGCACGGGACCTGCCACGAGGGGACTCCTCCTCCCCCGATGCGCGCTCTCGGCTTCGGCCTGATACTTGCTTCTTTACCGTGGGATGCGATGCTCGGGGCCCTCAGTTGCGTGCCTGTATCGTGGGTTGGTCGGGCACTACCCGTTCCGGCGGAGCAATCCGAATCAAGGAGGAGCATGACAGCCAGACCGCCCGGCGAGACGATCCTGCTCGCCGAGGACGATCCGCCGCTGCGACGTCTCATCCGACGGGCACTCGAAGGTCGGCGGTACCAGTTGCTGGAAGCCTGCAATGGCCAGGAGGCGCTCGCCCTTGCTGCAAACCATCCTGGTCCGATCGACCTGTTGGTTGCCGATGTCGTGATGCCGGTTATGGACGGGTTCACGCTGGCCGAGCAGCTCGTCGAGACGCACCCGGAGACCCGTGTGCTCTTCCTGACGGGCTACACGGACCGGTCGGATTCGGTCCGTCTCGGACTCAAGGACGGGGGACAGCCATTCCTGCTCAAGCCTTTCACCGTCGACCGTCTGCTCCGGATGATTCGTGACCAACTGGACGCGTGCCGGTTCGCCCCAACCTGCCGGTGTTGCGTCTCCACTCGACAGGTAACGGCCGCCGCCGATCGTCCGCGGCGCTGCCCCATCCGGGCGCGGGTGGCGCACACGTTCGCGACGCGCGCTCGCAGCGGATAGGTCCGCCGGATTGTGCACCCGAGTATTGAGCTGAGGCAGTGTCACTTACGACGGCTCGAGGCCGAGGTGCTCAACTGGAGGGCATGCAACACGCGCGAGAGCCGCTCGGCGGTCCGGACTGGTTCGAGCGGTTTGATCAGGTAGTCGGCGATCCCCAGCGCCAGTGCCTTCCGCACAAACGCCGGTTCACCCTCGGCCGTCACCATGATGACCGGCAGGGCCTTGTGGAGGGCGGAATTTCGGATAACTTCGAGCGTATCGAGCCCACCCATGAACGGCATGTTCATGTCGAGCACCAGCATCGAATACCGCCCCTCATTCAGCCGCGCCAGGGCCTCCACGCCGTTGTCCACCTCGGTGATTGAGCACTCGCAGTCGCGCAGCAAGAGCTGCCCAAGCAAGGACCGGGTGGTCGGGTCATCGTCCGCGATGAGCACTTTCGTGACATTGTTCATGCGAGACACCAGGAGGCGGACCGCACCTGCCATGCCGGCCCGCTCCCGAACAGGTAATCGGCACGCGGACTCCACATCGTGAATGAGGCGCCGGGCCGGCAGCCTCGAACCCGATCCGGACGAACCGTGACGGCCGGTTGGTCGTCTGAGCAGTAGAGAGGAGACTGTCACGACATGTCGACCGACCGCATCAGCTTGCATCTGTCCCTTCCGCTTCTGTCGCTCTGTGTGGGGCTTGCCGGGGCGCCATCCGCATACGGCCAAAGTACCGGGCAGCTCTTCGCGAGCGTCACCGATCAGGCTGGAGACGCGGTTATCGGGTTGACGGCAGACAGCTTCCAGGTCGAGGAAGATGGCGTCGCGATGACCCTGGTGACGGCAGACCCAGGCACGACCCCGATGAAGGTGGCTCTCCTGGTCGACAATAGCGAGCCGATCGCCTCCTCCAACGGCCTCAGCTCGCTACGCAACGGCGTCGCCGCGTTTCTCGACGAGCTCCCGCCGCAACACGAGGTCGGTCTCTTCCCCATCGCAGGCAGCGTGATGCGCGTGGTGGACTTCACGACGGACCGGGCCGACCTGCTACACGAGGCCGACGGTCTCGGCAACGGCCGCGGTGGCGCGAAGATGGTCGAAGGAGTGATGGAAACGTGGGACCGCCGGTTCGAGGACGGCGACGTCTGGCCGGTCATGGTGTTGGTTCTCACCGATGGCCCCGAGAGCAGCCGGAACGTGAACCCGGACGAGTTCAACGAATTCGTCATCCGCCTGATCAACCGCGGGGCGATGATTCATGCCGTGCTGCTGGAAACGCGAGGCGGCGGTTTGCAGACCCAACTCGCGGCGAACTTGTCCAAGAACACCGGCGGGCTGCTCCGGACGCTCAACTCCCCGACGGGGCTGCCCGATGCGCTGCGGCAGCTGGCCACCCGAATGGGATCGCATTTCGACGACATGTCGACACGATATCGTCTGGTGTTCGAACGACCCGGCAAGACGCCGGGCACCCGGATGAGCGCCGGCATTGTGGGACCGAGCTGCAAGCTCCAGCTTTTCACAGACCGCCGGATGCCGTCGCCGTGATCGAGACCAGGCGTGGCCATTGCACCACAGACCGTGTCACTGCCAGGTAGGAAACGACCCAGCCGGCTCTCAGTGTGGCGGTGCGCGATTGGAGGGCAACCGCGGCTGTGGGGCCACCGGCCGGGTCCCAGTTGGCCCCAACTATATAGGACGGCATGCGGACCCAAAGTGTTCACCAGCGACCGAGGTGGTCCAATACGCTTCCTTGGGGCAGAATGGGTCATCGGCAGGCTAGGTGATCTCGAAAGGAAGTGCTCATGAGAAAGCGGGCAGGGGTGCTGGTGATCGGGCTGATCGCCCTCGGCGCCGTCGTCCACGCCGAAGATTGGCCACACTGGCGGGGCCCGGACGGTCGGCGGATCTCGAATGAGCGCGACCTGCCGACGACCTGGAGCCGAGACACCGGTGTGGCCTGGCGGACGTCGCTCCGCGGTCTCGGAGTGTCGTCGCCGATCGTGGCCGGCGACCTGGTCTTCCTGACCTCACAGATCGGGCGTGGCCCGTTGCGTCCGGGTTCCCACCCGACGCTCGCGCGAGACGGCGCGGAGTCGCCCGACGACGAGCGGCCGCTTGGCGGCCGGCGTGTGGACGGCGATGGCGGCGACGGGGTCGTCTTTCTCGTCAGCGCGTTCGACCGTGCGGACGGCCGCCTCGTCTGGGACTACGAGATGCCGGCCGAGGGCGACCTGCCGCAGGCGCACCAGAAGCACAACATGGCCAGCCCGAGTGCCGTCTCCGACGGTGAGCGGGTGTATGCCTGGTTCGCCACCGGGCAGCTCGTCGCGCTCGACGTGCAGGGTGAGCCTGTCTGGCAACGGCATCTCGGGCGCGACTACGGCCCGTTCGAGATCGTCTGGGGCCACTCGAGCTCGCCCGTGCTCCACGAGGACCTGATCATCCTCCAGTGCGATCACGAGACCGGCGCCTATCTACTCGCGCTCGACCGACGGACGGGTGCGGAGCGCTGGAAGGCCGACCGCGGTCCGGCGCTGCGGTCCTACAGCACGCCGCTCGTCGTAGCCGGACCGGAGAGGTCCGAGCTGGTCGTCAACTCCTATGCGGGTCTCGACGGCTACGACCCATCGACCGGCGAATGGCTTTGGCACGCCGACGGGCACAACGAGTATCCCGTCGCGGCGGCTACCTACGATGACGACGGCATGGTCTACACGAGTCGCGGACATCGGGCCGGCCCGTACATGGCGCTCAGGTTGGGCGGAAGAGGCGTCGTGGATGAGAGTCACGTCGCGTGGCGGGTGCCGACCGGCGCGCCGTATATTTCGTCGCTCCTCTATTACGAGAGCTTGGTCTACATGGCCAATGGCAACGGCATCGTGACTGCCGTCGATGCCGAGACCGGTCGCCGCGTCTGGCAAGATCGCGTCGGCGGCATCTTCTCGGCGTCACCGGCGGCGGGTGACGGGAAGGTGTATCTCTTCAGCGAGACCGGTGAGACCGTCGTGCTCCAGGCGGGGCGCGAGCTAGAAATTCTGCAGCGGAACGATTTGGGAGAGCGGGTGGTCTCGTCGCCGGCAGTCTCCGACGGCCGCCTCTTTATCCGGACCGACGAAGCCCTGATTGCAGTAGGACCATAGACCCGGCTTGGTCGGCTCTTGCACACCGACCTATCACGTCGGTGGTCAGGCCCTTCGTCCGGAGGCTGGAGACGGACACCATGAGACAACCGGTTCTGTTCGTCGCTGCCACCCTGCTTCTCACCGGTCCCGCCACGATCTCCACTCAGGAGACCGAATCGCAGGTCGGCATGACCGCGGCTCACAACCGGGTTCGGACCAACATCAACTCGGGTCTGCCCCCGACCACGGGCGAACCGGTGCAGCCGTTGCCGGACATGCCGCTCGCCCCCATGATGTGGGCCGACGACCTGGCCGCTGGGTCTCAGGCCTACCTCAACACCTGCACGGCCGGGCATGACCCGAATCGGCCCGCGCGACAGGGCGAGAACATCGCGTCCCGCGCATCGAGCGTCGCGTTGTCACCGGTGGATCCGTGGTTCGCGGTCCACGGTTGGGCAGGCGAGGCCAGCAAGTACGACCACGCCACAAATGTCTCTACCGGTGGCTTCGCCGCAACCGGCCACTATACCCAGTTGGTCTGGAACACCACCGTGGAGGTCGGGTGTGGCTTCGTGGACCAGAATGAGTGCCCGAACATGTTTCCAGGCTTTCCATTCCAGCAGCGATACCTCTGCCGATATCGTCCTGGCGGCAATGTCCGTGTGTCGACGACGCGCCCCTACTGTTCGCCGGGCATGGCGACGGGGTGCCAGATTCGAGCTCCCTGACGGCCGTCGGTCCCAATCGCGCCTCGCCGCCAGGAAGTGACGATGGAGCGGGACGTAACTTAGAAGTTCCACTTCTACAATGTAACTTCCAGGGTCGTCACGAAACGCCTACTGTTCAGTGGGCTACCGCCGGCTTTCCGCAAGCTGTTCGTTTTTTCCGCCTCCAGCGTTAGACTCTCAGTGACTGCGGAGGCAAGCGTGAAGATCTGCCCATTCTGCGCGGAGGAGATTCAGGACTCGGCGACCGCCTGCAAGCACTGCGGAAGCGAACTGACAACGACCGAGGCGTCCCAGCTGGCGGCACAGGGGACGGTCGCTGTTTCATCTGGGCAGCCCCGGAAGGGTCTGGCGATTGCGTCTCTCGCCCTCGGTCTCCTCAACATACCCACGTTGGGTCTATACGGGTTCGGTGCCATAGGTGGACTGGTCCTCGGCATCATTGCGGTGTTCCGAGCGGACAACCGGCCGGAGGAGTACGGCGGCAAGGGTATGGCGATCGCCGGAATTGTCCTGAGCGTCTTCTCCATTGTCCTCATTCCAATTCTGAGCTTCTTCGGGGCATGGCCGCGTCGGGGTTGACGGAGACGGGCCAGAGTGGGAACGAAGCAGCAGCGATCGGCTTTCTCCTCCTTCCTCCCAGCCGCAGCCGAAGATGGATCTGCCATCAGGACTGATCGGGTTTGCGATGCTTCGTAGACAGATTCCCATGTAGTCCAAGCAGGACGCCGAGGACCAATTCCGGCACTGCCGTCAAGTGGAGACGACCTTATGAAGACTTGCCCATTCTGCGCGGGGACAAACCAAGAATCGGAGCTCATCTGCAGGCATTGCGGGATGGATTTCCCTGTCACGCCCGACGTCCAACCGGTGTCGGAGACAGTTGAGACACCATCTGAAGGGTCCACAAGCACTGCGCCGCAGCCAACGACTGAGGCCAAGAAGGCCGACGCGGCTGACGGTGCAGAGGGTCGCTCGGGATGCTTCGGCGCTCTGGCGGCGCTACTCCTTCTGTCTATCCTGTTCGTCTGGTCGATGGACCGCACACCCGAGCCGCCCAGCGGCGAAGCGGTCTACACCCCTGCCTCACCCCCGGCAGTTCAATCGACCACGCCAGGCTCGAGCTCAGTTGGTGCCATGGAGGCCGTGGCAATCGTGTTCGGACAATGAAGAGCTGCCCGTTTTGCGCCGAGGAGATCCAGGACGAGGTGACTCAATGCCGGTATTGTCTGGCAAGACTCGAGCGAGCCGACGGTCTACCGCCCTGCACGAAATGCGGTAACCCGAACGTTCGGATGATCGGTCCCGGCTTGATGGGCTTTGTGTCACTTTTTACCGCAGGGTGCATGGTCTGGATTCCGGTCATCGGCTGGATCACCGCCCCGTTCTTTCTGCTTGCGGCTGTCGTGTTCTGGTTCTGGGCGCTGAGTCCCTCGGGCATGGCGACATTCCAATGCCAGGCGTGCAAACAGTGGTTCACCGCGCCGAAGAATCAACTCGGGGGCACATCTGAAGACGAGAAGGTGGGTTAGGGAAGGCGTTGCAGAAGCCGAAGCCCCGCCGTTTCTGCGCGGAGGAAATCCAAGAGGGAGCGGTCTCCTAGCGCTTCTCGGATTCACGGTAGGCGTTATAGAGCGCGAGGATTCCACCGGCCGCCGCTCCCACAAAGCCGCCGTACGGGAACCCCAACGATACCCCGACGTAATTGCCGACGATTCCCCCGACCATGATGGCGATGGCCGTGAGGACGAAATTGCTGGTCATGAGTCCTCCTTCTTTCCAGACAGCTCGATCCTAGCCCATGACGGACGGGACGGTTGGACGGAACTGGCAGCCATCTCGTAGGCCAGCGCCACCGGTCCGAAGAAGATCAGGATGATCGGCCAGAGGTTGACACCGTTCGCATCCCCTGGGCTTGGTCCGGACTCAATCCGCGCCCAGCCCGGCCACGGTGGCCTGGGCATCGTCTAAACGAGGGGACCCATGTCTTAGCTCCGGCACTTGGGTGGCTTCGGCATACGGGCATCGTCGTCCCCCGGTAGGACAGGACAATTCTTGGAAGGCAGTGGCATGAGGATTCAACTGGCACGCACCGTTCTTGCCGCCGTCCTGTTCGGCATCAGCGCGCTCGTTCCCATTGCGCGCCTTCAGGCGCAACAACCGCCCGACGAATTGCGTTTACTGGCTGAGCAAGGGGACGCTGACGCGCAGTTCAACCTCGCGGTCCTCTATGGCAGCGGGCAGGGTGTTCCACAGGACTGGGTCGAGGCGGCTCGCTGGCTGCGCTTGGCGGCCGACCAAGGACATGCGCCGGGGCAGAGCGCCCTGGGGCTCGTGTACCGGGAAGGGTTGGGTGTCCTCCAGGACCATGCCGAGGCTGTCCGGTGGTTGCACCGTGGGGCCAATCAGGGGGACGCGAGCGGGCAGTTCCTCCTGGCGAGCATGTATGCGAACGGCCAGGGTGTCCTGCAGGATAACGTGGAGGCGTTCATGTGGCTCAGTCTCGCCGCCGCGCAGTCCTCCGGCGAGAATCGCGAAACCTACGAGAGGTCCAGAGATACGGTTGCCGGGCGCATGACCGCTGAACAGATCGCTCAAGCCCAACTCCGAACGCGGCAGTGGACGCCGACGCCGGAGCCCTGAGCACCGTACCGCCCCGGTGAGCTGGCCTTTGGGGCCAGGGCGCCTTGCCCGGCCAACTTGACACCGAAAGCCGTTAAGCACGACAGAGCATTTCAGCCGGCGCGCGTGCGCCTCTTGGGGGCATTTCCAAGCAGGGTGGGGCGGAGCCGGGTTCCGTTTCGGCATACAATGCTTTGACCCTCCGCTTCATCAGTTTATGGCTCTCAGTCCCGGTACTCGTCACGGGCATGGTCAAGTCGCCGCCGTCATCGGTGACGGTAGGATGGGCCACCTAGCGCAGGCGACTGAGACGCCGTTGGGTTGCGAAGTCGCGTCCAGTCGGCAGCCGTGAGGCATGAAGAGTTTCAGGCACGCGGTGCCTCGTTTCTGGCCCCGCCCGGACCCGGCAGCGAGGCCATCTCGTTGGCCGCCTCTCCGGTTGCGGCCAACGCTTGCTGCCCAGAGGCGAGTGAAGACCCCATCGCGGCTGGTTCTCCTCATTGCCGTTCTTCTACGGTGACCTGGCCGATCGCCCAGGGGTGGTCCGTGCAGTGATAGAGGAACGTGCCGACATCGTCCAGCGTGACGTAGGTCGACATCGCGGGTTCGATGGTGCCGGTGGTCCAGCTGCCGTCCCGAGCCGCAATCGTGTGCGCGGTCTCACCATTGTTAACGAATAACACCCGGGTCCCCCGGGTGACGAGCGCGCGTACCGGGTTGAACCGGTGCTCGTCGAATCCGTACCGGGTCCCGCCGACCATCCCCCTCACCCCCTCGATGAGCGCGGCGGTCTCGATCCGCCTCGTCGCCGTCGGGGCGGGCTGGGGCCGCTCGTAGCCTTCCCAGGGATCGAGCACCGGCTCCCCTCGCGCCGGGACCTCGCCGTCGAGCGTAAACGCCCACAGCTCCGGACCCATCGGGATGACGATGAACTGGGTTCCGTCGAGCCCGTAGGTGCTCGCCGGCCCGGGACGCGTCAGCACTCCGGTGGGACTGGTGCGGAACGTCCAGGCCTTCTCTCCGGTCCGGGCGTCGTAGGCCTCCACCTGGCCCCCAGGCGAGCCCCGGAACATCAGACCGCCGGCAGTGGTCAGGGGGCCGCTCGTGCCGAGCCAGGACGCGGGCATCTCATGCTTCCAGACCACGCGGCTCGTCCGCGTGTCGACGGCGGCGATGATGCCGACCGGATCGGGCAGAGTGAGCTCGTTTTCGTCGAGCCTCCAGTGGAAGGGATCCTGGAAGCGCCGTGCGCGACCGACCACGGCCCGGCCCTGCGCGTAGATGTAGCCGGTGTCCGGGCTGAAGGACATCGGGGTAACGCGCACCCGTGGAATCGGCACGCCCGGGGCCACGATCGTGTGCTCGTTCACCATCGGCGGCGTGAAGCCGCTGCAGTTGAGCTCGAAGGGGGGCGGTACGCGGTCGCGCCAATAAGAGCAGTCCGGCAGGATGCTCTCGACACCCACGGGGAAGGGCTGGGTTGTCGCGGTGCGCTGGTAAGCGTCCTGCGGCACGTCCCGTTCCTCGATCGGAGTCAGCGGCTCGCCGGTCTCCCGATCAAAGAGGAAGAGGACGCCGTCGGCGCGCATCGCCGCGAGCGCCTTGCGCGGGGCCCCCGCCCCCGTGTCATGGTCGTAAAGCAAGAGCGGAGTCGCGATGTCGGCGTCCCAGACGTCGTGTCGCACCACCTGGTAGTGCCACCGGCGTTCCCCGGTCTCGATGTCGAGCGCGAGAACCGACGCGGTGAACAGGTTGTCGCCCGCCCTGATCTCCCCACCGAACATCGGCGCCGGATTGCCGGTCGAAAAGTAGACCAGGCCGAGGTCGGGGTCTACCGTGCCGACCAGCCAGACGCCGCCGCCGCCCAGCTCCCACGAGTTCGAGTCCTGGGGCCAAGTGTCGTGCCCGAACTCGCCCGGCCGCGGCACGATGAAGAACGTCCACTGCGGCTCGCCGGTGTCGGCGTCGAGGGCGATAATGCGCCCCTGACCCCCGGTGTCACCGTTTGCCAGCCCGACGAAGACCCTGCCGCGCGCGTACATCGGCGCCGTGGTCACCGCCTCGCCCGCCTGCGGTGGGTCGCTTCCTACCATCTGCACCCACGCCAGCTCACCGGTCTCCTGGCGAAGGGCCGCCACCTGCCCGTCCCCCGTCCCGATGAACACGAGGCCGGCGCCCAGGCCCACGCCCTGCCAGGACGGCACCATGCCGGCGCCCTCGCCGGATTCGTCCGGCTGCCACCGCCACACCTGCTCGCCGGTCCGGGCGTTGACGGCAAAGACATTGGCGCCGCCGGTGAGATAGAGAACGCCGTCGAGGACCACCGGGGTCGCCCGCGACGCCGCACCGCCTGCGAGCCGCGTCACCCAGGCCCCGCCGAGCCGGTCGACGGTGTCCGTCGTGATCTCGGTGAGGGTCGAGTAGCGCGTGCCCGACCAGTCTCCACCGACGAGCGGCCAGTCCTGGGATGAATAGCCTCGTCCGCTCTCGGGACCCTGCCCCTGCAGGTCTCCCGTCTGGGCGACGATCATGGCGAGGAGCATGGCGGCGATCACAGCGATGACACGGGCAGCAGACGACATGGGGCTCTCCTTGCAGTGGTGAAACGAGTATCACTCCGCAGTGCGAAGACGTCAGCCGATCATACCTGTTGGTGTCGGTGGAAAGCCGATGCCGAAGGGCGGCGAACCGTGACGGATCCGACGACGGAATAGGGGTCGAGTCCCCTTGGGGGGTTCTGGCTGGTGATTGCGCCCCCTTGAAGGTACCAGCCTTCGACCGTTGCTTGCCCCCGCCCTGACTTCACCAAGCTGTGTGACCACGGAACACCACGGTGACTCGCTCTCACCGGCGCTGCCCCGGCCGTTGTTCGCTTCTGGCATCGGAATCGTTGTTGTACAGCGAACGAAGAGAAAAGAAAACACGATGTGGCGACTGGGAACAGACTACCGACCCCGTCAGAAGCCAGATTCGAGGGAGGAAACTAACGATGGCCATTGGAGAATCAGCAACCTGGCGGAACCTCAGCGCCACCGCCGGCGCCACGATCGGGGTTGTGGTCCTCTCGGCCTTACTTACGGTGCAACCAGCTCGCGCACAGGGCGGATGTGAGACAGGGGCGATTCCCTTGGCAACCGCATACATCCTCGGAATGCCGATGTACGCAATGTACATGGAGGAGAACCTGCAGAGCTACGTCACCAAGAACAGTGCGCACTTCGTATCGGGCGGAGACGCCATTCGATGCGCGCACGTCCTGTCCGCGGCCCTCATGAATAGCTCGCTTGCATCGTACGATCCAGACGCCCTGAGGAGCCGGGACGAGGCCAACGCCAGACTCGGGGCACTAGGGATCTCGCCCGGGACACCCGTAATGAGCGCGTCGGCTGCGTTTTTCATGATGGGACAACAGATCTCCCGACTCGCGGCGGTCCTGCCGACCGCCGCTCGTGGTGGCCCGCTGCAGAGCCACTTGACTCAAGAGCAGGTCTTCGCCGCTCAGCTGCTCACATCGCTGCTGCAGGACCCAATCGTCAGAGCCTCCTTCGCGCAGGTCGAGCCCCTTGTACGCGCCGCTGCAGAAGCAGAGCTCCGGCTCTTGTTGTCGATTGCCGCGGGCGCTACGGGTTGAGGCAGGCGCCCGGTGAGCGGAGATCTCGGCTCAGCCGACCACTGTAAGAGGAGCGACACGTGAGCAGCCAAGAGCTGGTGGTCCTGGTCATGCGGATGCTGGAACGGATCCTTGCCGTCGGGATCGGCGGTCTCACGGTCTATCTGGGGTTCAGGCTCTTCGTCCTACTCCCGACTCAGAGCACCAGCGAAGGGAAGATTGAGCTTCCAGGCTACTCGGTGGTGCTCAGCAAGGTTGGCCCGGACGTCTTCTTCATGGCGTTCGGAGTCTTTCTCCTGTACCAGAGCTTCTCGATGCGCATTCAAGTCGGGGAGAACGGCTTCGTGGGCGCAACTTCCAGCATCGGCAGTGTGCCCCTGTTGGAATCGGCATCGCCTGAACCCCTTGCGTCGCCACAGCAGCTCGCCCGCCTTCAGCGCAACCTCCAGGTGTTGAACTGCGCGAAAGCCCGGCTCGACACCATCAGCGGCGTGCTGCCTGAGGAAGAGGTCGTACGCGCCATTCGGGACGCCAAGCTCGCCCTGCTTCAGGATGCTTGGATGACGGGTCTGTGGGGCGAGCAGGCGGCCTTCGTTCACTGGGCACACTGGAACGATGGCGAGGTGAATAGTCAGGCGCTAGAACTCTACCAGGGCGCGATGCCCGGCTGTGCAATCTCTCCCGAAGGACAATGAGGCGAGGATTAGATGAGATTCCGACCTACAGTATTGCTCGCCGTCTTGCTCGGCGTTGCTGGCACTTTGTCGACTCGTGGCGGTACCGCTCGGGCCGCGAGGTTCGAGTCCATGTACTCGGCAGCCGAACTCGAGCAGGCGGCCGCCAACTACCGGCCCAACCTTCGCGGCGTGTGGCTCGAGGACCTCGGAAACGAGCTCACGCCGGCGGAGCGCCGAGCAGCAGCATGCGCGAGTCTGCATCTACCGCTCCGCGGCCAGAACAATCATCCGTTCGATTTCTACGCGAACACGGCCACTGGCGAGGTGACGGTACCGATCCGAGCAGTCAAATTCTTCGACGACCTCGCGATTGCAGTCGCCTGGTTGGAAAGTCAGGGATGCGACACTCTATCTGCGTTTGATTACGTGAGCATGATGCGCTACCAAAGTCCGGCCTCGCTTCCGGGCGGACGATTCCCGACTCCCCGACAGGTGCTCGGCCTGCCACGCAACGTCCTGTCCAACGCGTTCGTCGTCGACGTGTCTCAAAAGACCCTGAAGTCGACCGTCTATTTCCTCATGGCACACGAGCTTGCTCACGTCATGTATGAGCACGCCGGATATGAGTCGATCAGCGCCACTGTTGCTCAGAGACAGGAAATTGAAGCAGAACAGTTCGCCTTGCAGGTCATGCGACGAATCGCCGTGCCCCCGGCGGGGTTAGCGGTCTTCTTCGCGGCCGTCAGCCGCGTGGATCCGGAGCAGACACGGACGCACCCGCTCTCGTCAGACCGCCTAGGTATGGTCGCCACCTACATTCGCGAAAACGCAGGAGCCTTTACACGCGTTCAGCGCGATCCTGGCTCCTGGCTGCCTCGCATCCAGGACATGGCGAGGGAGATCGACCGCCTTGCCAGGCTGCTCGACGACCCCGACGTTCGAGCACTCCAGAGACGAAACGGGTCAGGCAAAACGTTCGCGAGTCTCCAATCCAGCTGCTCGGCCTGACAGACTTTTCCAGCCGAACGGCGGCTGTCCCTACCGAAAACTGGCTACTTGTTGTGGTCGTTGCAGTTACGCGCGGAGACTGAAACGGTCCGCCGCAGCATGACCGCGCTGCTCGTCGCCCTGCTCGCTGCCTCCCGGTCGTCCGTTCGGTCACGCCTCGAGTCTCCGAGAGGCTGTTCAGGTTAATCGTCGACGTCGGCGATCTTGGGGGGGGGCAGCGGACCCCCCGGTTCGGACTCTCCGATCCATCGTACAATTGGGCGCAAACCTGTAGCGAACGAGCCTAGGAGGTCTTCGATGCGAATCCTCAAGTGGCTGGCTGGCGCGATCGGCGTCGCGCTGCTCGCGGTGGTGGTGCTGGTGATCGGCGCACGCTTCGGGGACGGCCCGATCGCGATCATTCCGGGTGGACCGCTGGAATCGGGTGAACGGGTCACCAGTGCCGAGCCGGACTGGACGTTCGCCCGCGACATCATGGAGATGGAATTCCAGCTTGTCGAGCCACCCCGATCGCGGACGACCTGGCTTCAAGTACACGACAAGAAACTGTACATCGTCAGCGGATACATGAACTCGACGCTCGGCCAGATCTGGAAGCAGTGGCCCGCGCAAGCGCTGCAGGACGGCCGTGCAGTGATCCGGATCGACGGCAAGCGCTATGAGCGCCAGCTGGTGCGAATCCTCGACGACCGGCCCCTGCTCGAAGCGATCGCGGCCGAGGTGAACCGCAAGTACGGCGCGGGGCTGAGCGCCGACATGGCGGAGTCGGGGGACACGTGGTTCTTCGCGCTCGAGCCGCGGCTCCAGACGCAGTAGGCGACGCTGAGCCCACGCGATCGGACCACCTCCCACGCCGATCTAGTTTCTGGTAGGGACACCGATCAGCGGCGTTGGTGCGCGAATACTGCTCGTCCGTTACACCCACTGGCGATATTCTTGGAGTTCCGACACCGGAACGAACACGATCGTTGGCATGAAGTCGCGAGTCCACCCGAAGGACAAGACGAAGTACCACGGCGGGAATTGGCCGGAGTACGAGCGCGCACTCGTCCGGCGAGGCGGCATCACGTTCTGGCTCTCCTCCGACGCGATTACCGCATGGACACCGGTCGCGCGTCACTGCAGATACTACCTACGACACGATCGCGACCAACGAGGCCGCGCGTGTCCGTGGCGCGACGGTCGTGGTGCCACCGACGAGGACCGCCGCAGTGTTTCGGGGGAGACCCCTGGCGAGCGCTCGCGACCACACCATTCTGCGGGTCAAGAAGGTCGGGCGCTGCCAATGGAAGAAGGAGGCGCGCTACCACCGGCAGGCGCGCGTGGACAACGCCTTCTTCAGGTACAAGTCGATCATTGGCGACCGGCTTCGCGCTCGACATCCGATGGCCCAGGACACTGAAGCCGCGATCGCGTGCAACATCCTGAATCGCATGACCGAGCTCGGTCGGCCAGCCTCGTCTGCGATCGGTCCGTGAAGCCGTCGGGTCAGGGCGGTTGTCGCTGCTCTCCCGTTGATGCACCAACGCCGAATCCGAGGCTCGTGCCTGGTTGGATCGGGCTGTGAAGCAAGCCGTAGAGGTGATCAACTCCAAGGATTCGGAAGAGCTGATGGAATCGCTTCCGAAAGATGGATTCCTGGGAGGGCGACCTCGCATGACGGTCGTCGAATG
>MPMF02264722.1_pt1 | contig 58238 bp, 61 predicted proteins | sample 1617271 | NCBI WGS metagenome assembly MPMF02 (sample SAMN05944812, study PRJNA350692) | marine metagenome | biome: marine; feature: ODZ; material: water; isolation source: 120 m water sample prefiltered with 30 um filter, filtered on to 0.2 um... | place: Pacific Ocean | collected 2012-04-09... | reverse complement strand
GATCGACCTGCAGCGTGATCGTCAGGTCCTCGTCGAACGCGGTCAGCGGTGTACCGTTCTCGTCGGTCAATTCCACGTCAATCGCCGTCACGATTGGCGTCCCGGAGTCATCTGTCGTGTCCACGGTGGTGCTCGGCAGCGGGATACTCGCCGAGAACGTCGTGAGATCCTCGATCGGCTCAACGTCAACCGCGACGAACTGGCCGGACTTCTCGATCGCCTGCACCGGCACGCGGACCGTCACTTCGTTGGACGCCGACGAGACGATCACGACGCGGCGATCCTTGCCTGTGGCCTTATCGACCTCGGTAGTGACGTCCTCGTCGCTCTCGAGGTCCACGGTGCGATCTATGAGGGCTTCGCCCTTGACTGCGGCCTTGAGCGCGTCGGTAACTTCCTTCACCTGGTCCTTGCCGCGCAGGTCGCGGAAGAGGTCGCCGATCGTTCCCGCAGCGACAAGTTCCTGCCTGTCAGGGTCATCCGGATAGAGCTCCAGCACGATCTCGTCGAGCCGGCTGGTGGCCCCATTGATGCCGCGCCCGCGGTCATCGCTGATCTCCTCGCCGTCGCCGCCGCCTCCTGCGCCGTCGCCCGCACCATCGTCTACGTCGTCGGGCGTCTGCGTGTCCGCGAGCGGTTCGTCACCACCGCCGTCTTCCTGAGAGCCGAAGTGGACCAGAGTCCCGCCCGACAGATCGACGTTCTGAATCGCCTGACCTCGTGTGGTCGCCAGCTCGAGCGCGACCGGCTCTCCCCATTCCCCTTCCGTGAGGTCAGGTGGTCGGGAGAAGTCGGCCGACCAATGCCAGAGCCCCGTCGAGTCCTGCGACATCTCAGCAGCGCGCCACGCAGCCGCCGGAGCCCAGAGGTCGACGGCGACGAGGTGCGTAACCCCGAGATCATGAAGTGGTACTTCTACAACTTCGTGCGGCACGTGATCGTCGCCCGCGACGACGTCTACTTGATCCGAACCGGCGAGGGTCAGGATGCGATCGTGCGCTTCGACTCCTACTACTGCGAGGACGAATCGCCCGGCTGCATCACGTTTACCTACCGCCTCGTTCCCTCCGTCAGTAGCGCCGGCTCGGTCGCGAGGTAACCCGCGCGCGCCGCCGCCGAGCTACTGGATGAGCGTCGACTTGTAGTGCGACTCCATCGAGTTGTTCGCTTCCATGATTGCCTGCAGCGCTTCGGTTACGCCGGTCCAGCTTGCTCCGGGAATCGCCACGTAGAGCTCACCGTCTGGGAGTCCCGTGTAGGTGCGATTGCCGATGCAGCCAAACGACATCGCTGCAATCCCATCGCCGACGGCTTGTGGGATGACCGCGCATCCGGGTCGGGCAATCAGCGATGACACGGCTTCACCCGCGCCAGCTCGTACGGCCGCCTCCGAGAACAGCATCGCCTGAGCCGGCTGCGCTGCGACGACGACGACTGCAGGGTCAAACGCCTCCGCAAGTGCGGGGCCGTACGCGACCACCGACGGTGAGTCGGCGAGCGTGGGAATGCCCGCCACCTCGTCGGGCTTGATGTAGTTCTGAGCCACCATCAACTCGATAGTGCCGGGTAGGTCGGCGTCCGGCGCTGGCGCCATGCTGTGCGTGTACGACCCAACCGCGCAATGGTGATCATCCGGCTCCGTGTAGAAGACGTGCCCTTGTTGCGCTATCTGCCAGAACGTACAACCCGAGGCAGTCGCTTCTTGGTCGTAGCGGTCAACCCCAGCCGGGGGTTCATCGAAGAGCCCAACCGCGACCGGCGGCACTCGGAGCTGAAGGAGGTTCTTTACGTCGATTGTTGAGGCCATAGGTCTCTGTTCCTCTATCTGTACAGGCAGCATCGTTGTGTTATTTCGCGTATGCCGTCAACTCTGCGACTCTGGTGACGACACGATTTGGCATGCTGGCGGTTGCGGCATGACCCGTCGCGACAGCGCTGCGAATCTCCGACGCTGTCCCTGCCCACAAGTGGCGGCCTTGGAACCCGAGCGAATTTCGGTCAACGTTCGAGAGCACGCGACGATCGGCATATGATCGAGCGCCTACGGCGTCCGTTTGCTTCGCGGTAGGATGCAGGAAGCGAATGTGCGATCACGGTCGACGAGCACGCTGGGACGGACGGCATCATCGCACTCAAGAACACCCCTGATGCCGTCGTCAGCGTGGGCGGTTTCGGCAACGTGCACGTCGCCTCACGTCGATCGCCACGCGCCGTCTTCAGATCGCCGTCCGCCGGTGCGCCGCCGCCGATGACGAATACACCGCACCAGTGGAGCGACGAGCAGTAGTGCCTAGCGACGAATCTGGCATCGCCGGCGATCGACATCGGCCGGTACCTCATCGGCGGTTTGTTTCGCCGGTCCAGGACGTCATCAACACGGAAGGCGCCGGAGGGATCGTCCTGGTTGCGGCGGCCGTGGTCGCGATCGTCTGGGCTAACTCACCCTGGTCCGACGTCTATCACGACCTGCTCGAGTCTCCGCTTGTCGTTGATCTCGGCATCATCCGAGTCGATGAGCCGTTCCACTTCTGGGTGAACGACGTCGCAATGGTCGTCTTCTTCTTCCTGGTCGGCATGGAGATCAAGCGGGAAATGGTGGTTGGCGAACTCCGAACGTTTCGCCGGGTTGTCGCTCCGCTCCTTGCCGCGCTCGGTGGAATGTTGGTGCCGATAGGACTCTTTCTCCTGCTTGCGCAGGGCGACGAGGCCAGCGCGGGCTGGGGCGTGCCGATGGCGACCGATATCGCATTCGCCCTTGGCGTCGTAGCGTTGCTCGGGCCCCGTGTTCCAGTTCAATTGAAGGTGCTGCTGCTGGCGGCTGCGATCTTTGACGACCTCGGTGCGGTCCTAGTGATCACCGTGTTCTACACCGAAGTCGTAGAGATAGTCCCTCTCCTGATTGGTGTCGGTCTCCTCGGCCTGGTCCCGGTGCTGACCCGGATCGGGGTGCGCCCGAATACGATCTACATGCTTCTTGGCATCGCGGCATGGGCGGCTGTTCTGGAATCGGGTGTTCACCCGACGGTCGTTGGGGTCGCGCTGGGCCTGATGACACCATGGCGATCCTGGTACAGCTCAGCGGACTTCGAAGAGAACGCGGAACGCACGCTGACCGAACTGCGTGAGGGGATCGGTTCCGCGCCGGACGTGAGCGGGCGTGAGCAGCGAACTGAAGCGCTTCTGCAGATGAGCGAGATCACCCGAGAGACTGTGGCACCGCTTGACCGCATCGAACACGAACTACTCCCGTGGGTGGCCGTCGTCATTGTTCCCCTGTTCGCGTGGGCAAACGCCGGGGTTTCGCTCCAGGGGGGTGCCTTAGGCAACGCACTCGGTTCCTCGCTGACCTGGGCGATCCTGGCTGGCCTCGTACTGGGAAAGCCGATCGGACTGACCGTCGGGTATGCCATCGCTCTGCGCCTGGGCGGCGAGCGGCCCGACGGCGTGACGTGGGCCGGCGTGCTCGGTGTCGGCATGCTTGCCGGTATCGGCTTCACGATCTCCTTGTTCGTGACTGAGCTGGCCTACACCAGCCCGATCCTGCAAGACGAGGCCAAGGTAGGCATCCTGGCGGCCTCGGTGGTGTCCGGAGTGGCTGGCTACCTCACTCTTCGTTCCATGGGCCGAGCCGCACCGGACATCGATTGATATGTGGATCGCTTTCGCGGCAGCCTGACGACGCGTCGGGCTTCATGCGCCCGGCGTGCTCGCACTTCCGGAAGGCGCAGGCAGTCAGTCCCGTTGATCCTCAATAGTGGCCAAACATCTCGATCACCTATAGTGGCGGAACAACTCTGGACTCCGCAGTCGCGACGACCGGATCGCTCTGCGGGCGGTGAGATACGCGTGCAGACTCCGTCGCTTGAGACAAGCCAACGATGTTTCGCGCTGTCGTCCCTGGCCGGAGGACGGCACATCTTGCTCGACCACCAGCGACTGCGCGCGTGGACACGCAGGGCCACCGAGGTACCCGCGTGCCCCTGAGCAAGTACAAGGTCGTCGACGTGATGCAGCGGAGTGTCGCGACGATCGATCCGGCTACCCCGGCGCGTCAGATGTTTGTTGAGATCGCGACCGCCGACCATGGCTGCTTCGTGGTCGTCGACGATCAGGCCCAGCCGATCGGCATCGTCACCGATGGCGATGTCGTCCGCATGGTGCTCAGTGAGCAGGTACCGGGAGGTCACCACCTGCGCGAGATCACCTCTTCCATCGAGGCGGCGCTCGGACATCTTGAGCTACAGAGACGAGCCAGCGAGGATGTCGTCGCCAACAGCATGACGTCCCCGGTTGTCACCATCGACGAGACAGAGACGCTTCAGCGGGTCGCCGAGATCTTCGCTGATGAGCCGTACCACTCGTTGCCGGTCGTCCGCGATGGCAAGCTCGTCGGCCTCGTCCGTCGCGTCGACCTGCTCGAACCGATCATGCAGGTGCACGATGAGGCACGGCGCGCGCGAGAGCAGCGTGAAGTGACGGAGGATCAGTCTTGATTAGCGTGCAGATTGGATGCCGGCCCCGTTTCCAATCGGTTCCCCGGTGCGTGATCGTCGATATCGCGTGATGCGTCCGGGCGCTGCGGAAGCCAGTCGTAGTCGAACACGCGCGTGCCACCCCACGCGGGCACAGTCATGAGCAGAACGCCCGTCGTTGTCGGTCTAACCCTCGTGGCCGCGCTGCCCGGCCCGATTCTACGAATCACCGAAACGCACCTCGGGACGGTCTCCGATACGGCCCTCTACGGTCTCACCATCGTCGCGGCCGCCTTCCTTCTCAGCTGGGCGGCGGAAGCGGCCGAGGTGGACATCTCGCAGGGTCTCGCTGTCGCATTCATCGCGTTGATCGCGGTGCTCCCCGAGTACGCCGTGGACATGACCTTCGCCTGGAAAGCCGGAGAGGACCCCGAATTCGCGCCCTACGCCGTCGCGAACATGACCGGCGCCAACCGACTGCTGATCGGCCTCGGCTGGCCGGTGATCGTCGCGGTCTTCTGGTTCCGAACGAGGCTGCGCGAAATCGTGCTTGAGGGTGACCACGCGGTGGCGATCGTCGCGTTGAGCGTTGCCACGCTCTACTCATTCACAATCCCGTTGACAGGCTCGGTGGGGTTGTATGACACGTTCTTTCTGACCGCGATCTTCATCGGCTACGTCTACATAATCGCGCGAGCACCCGCCGAAGAACCCGAGCTGGTCGGGCCGGCGCGCAGCATCGGCTCGTTGCCACTGCGTCAGCGACGATCCTCGATCGGTGCGCTGTTCGTGTACTCCGCGATAGCCATCCTGGCCTCGGCGGAGCCGTTCGCCGAGGGTCTGGTCGAGAGCGGCCACGTCCTCGGTGTCGACGAGTTCTTGCTGGTGCAGTGGGTCGCGCCACTGGCGTCAGAGGCTCCGGAGTTCCTGATCGCCGGAATCCTCGCATTCCGCGGCCGTGGCGCCGTTGCGATCGGGGTGCTGCTCTCCTCGAAGGTCAACCAGTGGACGCTACTGATTGGTGGGCTTCCGGTCGCCTTTGGCCTCTCCGGCGACACCTTGGGCGGACTTCCGCTCGACGACCGTCAGACGCTCGAGGTTCTGCTTACCGCCGCGCAGTCGGCCTTCGCGGTGGCACTCCTGGTCGGCCTGTCGTTGAGTACGCGCCAGGCGGCGCTGATTTTCGCCCTCTTCGCGGTGCAATTCGCGATCCCGACGACGGCGGTCCGAATCGTGATCACGGCGGCCTACTTGGTGCTCACTGTCGGCATCTTGTTCGTGAAGCGAGCGGATCTCCCTGCCCTCTGGGGCAGCGCGCGCGACGAATACCTCCAGACCGGGGGTGCAGCCGAGCAGCATGATGGCAACGCGGCATCAGGCAGCGGGTAGCGAGACGCATGAATCAGAGTGCCGCGAGCATGCAGGCGCGATCGTGAGAGGCCGAAGCGAAGCCATGCTTCTGATCACGAGGGCTCGAATCGGCTCGCTCCCGGCGCGAAGTCCCGAACTTCGCGACGGGATCCGCTTGAGTCTCGGTCGGTACGCTGACCAGGGGCGGCCGTCGCCCGCGAACGAGTAGGAAGAGGCTCAATGAAGTTACTTGCCGCGTACGACGGCTCCGAGAACTCCGCGGTGGCCCTGGGCAGGGCGATCGCGCTGGCGGGCGAAGCCGACGCAGAACTCACCGTCCTCCACGTTCTGAATCCCCACACCGACGCGATCGACACAGATGCGTCATCAGCATCAGAGGGCCTGAGCAAGGTTGCGACGCGTGAGCAGGCTGACGCGGAGGAATTGCTGAAGAAGCTCGGCAATCCGCCAGCGACCCTCCGCATCGAGGCGTTCGAGCACGGAGACGACGTTGCCGGCCACATCGCGCACGTCGCTCGCGAATCTGGGGCCGACATCGTGGTGGTTGCCAGCAAGCATGCGTCGGGCGTGCAGGGTCTGCTGCTCGGAAGCGTCGCCCAGAGTCTCCTCCGGCTGAGCCCCTGTCCGGTGCTCGTAGTGCGGCCCGGCGATTAGACCCACTCCGGCAGCCTTGAGTACGACCAGCCGCCTCTGAAGCATCGAAGTTCGGGATCGAGTTCGAGGCGCGGGAGGCGGCGAGCGACTAGCCCGGGCTAGGATCGTTCTCGCGACGCCTGCCGAAACAGCCAGGCCGACGTGAGCCACAGCCCCGCAAAGAACCCGCTCAGCATCAGGGTGTCCCGAGGCCAGTCCGGCACGGTGGATCCGAACCCGAAGATCAGCACGATCACGGCCACCAATGCCTGAGCGAGCGCGGTCGCGAACAGCGCGCGTGCCATCCCGTCTGGCTGAAAGCGCACGACGATCGCGCCGATCATGCCGACGGCGAGCACCCCGCCAAACATCAGGTTCGCGGGGTCGTCGTCACTCCCGATGACGCCCACGGCGCCGTTCACCCAGGCGAGAGTGAGTCCAGCCACGAGCGCCACGCCGACGGCGGCTCTGTACGCCATGTCGCCCCTGACCCTCGTTGCCAGTTCGTAGGCGACTCCAGTGCCGAAGAGGAGGGCACCGGCGAGGGCGAAATCGAACGCAGTCCAAACCACCTCGTCCGTGACCCGCATCGCGAGCAGGGGTAGCGACAGAATGAGCGCCACGAATGCCGCCCAGCCCCCGATCCTTCGACGGCTCCCGCGTCGTCCACGAACGTCTTCCATGGTTCCTGTCATTGCCTCATCGCCGACCGATCTTCGCATGAGCCGGAGCGTGCCGTCGCAGCCATCTCGGCGAGCCTCACGTGCCGCGCTCTCGGACCATCGGTTCTCGGAGCATCGACTGCCGTTCACGGCGCATGCGCACAACCGCTAGGCTTCGCTTGTCCGGTTCCGGGCGCGAGAGCGACTGACGTAGCTCGCTGCTGACGCGAAAGGTCTGTCCGCGATGAAGGCTGCAGTTCACACAAGGTATGGCCCGCCGCAAGTGATTCGCGTCATCGACGTGCCGAAGCCGACCCCTCAGGCCGACGAGCTGCTCGTGCGGGTTCGGGCGTCGACGGTGAATCGGACGGATTGCCACACGCGTGCGGGCACGCCGTTCTTCGCGAAAGTCGTCACGGGGCTGCGCAAGCCGAAAGCGACAGTCCTCGGGAACGAGTTCGCTGGCGAGGTGGAGGCGATTGGTAGCGACGTCTCGTCGTTCGACGTAGGGGACCGGGTGTTCGGCTACAACGAGGGACCGTTCGGCGCGCACGCGGAGTACATGACGATTGCCGAGGATCGTTCGATCGCCATGATGCCCACGAACCTGAGCTTCGAGGACACCGCACCGGGGACTGAAGGCTCGCACTACGCCCTCGCGATGATCCGGGCGGCGAAGGTCGACCGCGGGCACGACGTCATCGTTAACGGCGCGACGGGAGCGATTGGCTCGGCGGCGGTACAGATCTTGGTCAGCCTTGGAGCAAACGTGACCGCCGTTTGCGGGACCGAGAGCGTGGCACTCGTCGAGGCGCAGGGCGCCGATCGCGTCATCGACTACCGGCGCGAGGACTTTACTGCGGACGGGCAGACCTTCGACGTCGTCTTCGATGCCGTCGGCAAGAGCACGTTCGGTCAATGCAAGCGGCTGCTCAGGCCCAGTGGAATCTACTTCTCCTCGGAGATGGGTCCGTGGGCGCAGAATCCCATCCTCGCCCTGGTCTCACCGCTGTCCCGAGGCCGCAAGGTGATGATGCCGATCCCGAAGCACAATCAGCAGATGATCAACTACTTCAAGGAGCTCATGGAGTCCGGTCAGTTCAGGCCGGTGATCGACCGCCGCTACTCCCTCGATCAGATCGTCGAGGCGCACACCTACGTCGAGACTGGCCAGAAGATTGGCAACGTCGTCATTACGATCGGGGACTGAGGGTCGACTGCACTGTGGGCGATGGCTCGAATCCCTTTCGCGCTCCAATTGCGGTCGATCAGGCGTAGGCCAGCCACACTGCGGGCCATCCTCATGCTGTGAACTGAGGGCGGCCGCTGGGAACATTCGGGCGTCGTGCGACGTCCAGTGAGCAGAGGCTTGCAGTTGATGCGATGAGGATGGGCGGAACCGATGCGGAGAAGGTGGATCGTGGCCCTGCTCGCGATGGCGATTGTGGGCGCCGACGCCTGTGACGGCTCCCCCGCGCCTGACTCGGTGAGCCCGCCAGCCGTCGTGGCGTCCGGCAGCGACGGCAGCGAGGTGCAACTGGGGCTTGGCAGTTACTGCTGGCGGAGCGCCGAAGAGCAGTTCGCGTTATGTGCGGATTCGATCGGACGGATCACCAACGTCGACCCGCTTGTCGTCGCCGTTCGCGAGACTGTGGCGCTGGACTCGCCGTTGCTGACCGATGTCGAGATCGCGCTGCACGCGTGGTCGGTGGAGAGCGATCAACCGATCGAGAGCGCGCCCGACTGGCTGGCATGGAGCCCGTCGGGGGATCCGATGTCGCTCGCAGCGTCGATCGGTGGCGGAAGCGTCGCGTTCGACGCGGATCTCACGCCGGGGCTGTACGTGGTGAGCGCCATGGTGATCGCGCCGCCGGGCGATGTCTTGTACGGCCTGTTGTTGCGCGTCGAGGGCGACTAGCTCACGAGACGATCGCCTCGTCGGGCCCGGCGATCAGAGGTCGGCGATGATCTCAGACTTCTTCTGTTCAAACTCCTCGGCCGTGATGTGCCCGGCATCGAAGATCGTCTGCAGCTCGCTCAGGCGTTCGAGCGCGCCTCCCGACGTCGGTTTCGCATCGCCCGTCGACGGCTGATCAGGCGGTGCCGCTGTTGCGTCGGCGGAACCGTCAGGGGACGGCGGTGCGATTGCCGGTGTCTCTCCGGCCGGCACGTCGAGGGCGGGCGTGGGATCCGCGGCTCCACCGCGCGCAAGCTCGTCCGGGTCGGCAGCGCCGCGGCCGATCGCTGCGCTGGCCTCAAGTATGGCCAGGTTGCTGTCGACAACGCGTTGCGTCCCCGCCGCGTCCAGATCGACCGCTACCGGCGCGACGCCCGCGTCGATGTCGCCGCTGAGTGCGGTCACGAGTTCGGCAACAGCTCGTCGGTGGATTGCGTTGACTCGAGGGCGATCAGGTGGCGTGCCGCGTTCACATCGACTGACTCGCTCGCCACCTCCGCGACGAAGTACCTCAGCACGAGGTTGGAGCGGACGACGAGGTTGCGCGACTCGACGCTGTCCGAACGCGCCTTGCCGACGTTCACCTCGCTGCGGGTGAACGAACCGACGATCTCCACATAGACCACCGTGGATCGGTAGTGGTAGACGCCGGCCATCAGGCGCGCGGTCTGCACGAGCAGCGGGCCGACGCCAGCAAGCAGCACCACCGCCAGCGTCCAAAGCGCCGTCGGCAGCAGCGGCCCGTTCAATACGTCAGCGCGGTCAAGTGGGACGAAGTCCGCGGCCTGCGGGAGCGCCGAGTAGTAGATGCCGAACGCGAGCATCGTGATCGCCGCTCCGGCGATCGCCGGCACCAGCCAGTAGGACGAGACGGCATCCTCTTCGAGCGAGACCGGGCTCTCGACGATCGTCTTCAGTCGCACCGTTCCGGTGTCCATCACGCTCGCCTCGGTGGTGGCGTCGTCGCGTTCCCAGTACGTACTCGCGCGTTCGCCGTCCCACGCCATCTGCTCAAGCTGGTCGCGCAGTCGCACCGGGATGTCCTGCGCGAACACCGCGCCATCGAGGCGTTGCGAATCCTGGCTGAGGGAGAGTGGGGCGAGCGCGAGCGGGGAGTAGGCCCAGACGGCTGCCATCGCGCCAAGCCCGATCATGAGCAGGACCAGCCCCGGCGTAGCCGTCAGATTGTTGCGAACGTTCGCGAGCGCGACGGTCAGTTCAAGGTTCGCACCGTTACCCGTGAGGAGATCCATGACCGCCTGGCTGTCGAGCGCTCGCTCCAACAGCGGGACGCCGATCGCCAGCACGAGCCCCCAGACGACGAGACGCGCCCCATGACTGAGCAGCGCCTCCCCACCGGCTCGGAACCACGGCGGCGCGATGATGAAGAAGCGCGAGACCCCGGCGAGGATCCTCGCCTCCCACGAGTTCGCGGTCGTCCGCGCCAGTTCCTCGCGCGACATCGCGAGCGCGACGGCGTCATTCGACCAGAACGCGGGGCCCCTCGGACGGGCGACACGCAGCGAGAGTGCCTGCGCCATTCCCTTTGCTGCCGAGCGAGACCGCCGCGCGTATTGCGACCAGCATCGCCAGCGCCATCAGGCCGAACGACCCGTATGCGCGCACCTCGTGCCACGTGCCACCGTCGACGACCTCCGGCAGACGCTGGAGCAGCGTCACCGCCGTCAGTCCAGCCAGCGCGACGGCGAGCGCGGCACCGATCAGCCCCATCGTGACCGTGCGGCGGTGACGGTGCGGTGTCGACGTGGTGTAGAACGACGCGGAATCCGTAGTCATGGAGCGGGCCTTTCAGGCTCGTCGATCGAGCACACGACGCGACGGGATCGTGAGTGATCGGGCGAACGGCCAGTGTTGCCGCATGTTCCTGGAGATCCCCTACGACCCAGTACGGCTCCACTCTCTCACGTAATTCAGCAACGGATCATCTCCCGACAGCGAATCGGCGGGTGTCGGCTGGCGCGTTATCGCTCAGGCGTCTCCGCTGTCGCTACCGTCGACGTCAGCGACTGCGGTCGGCGCTCTCGGCACTACGACGGGGACGCCGGTGACCGGATCCGCGAGCACGTCGACGGTGGCGTCGAACAGCGAGGAGATGCGCTCCGCCGTCACGACCTCGGCCGGCGTCCCGTCGTGCATCACGCGACCGTCGTGCAGCGCGATGACCCGCCGCGCGTACTGCGCCGCCTGCGTGACGTCGTGCAGCACCATCACCACCGTCAGCCCGCGCTCGCGGTTCAGCGTGCCCAGCAGTCCCAGTAGCTCCGCCTGGTGGCCGATGTCGAGGAAGGTCGTCGGCTCATCGAGCAGCAGCAGGTCCGGCTCGCGCGAGAGTGACATCGCGATCCACGCGCGCTGACGCTCGCCGCCGGAGAGCGTCGCTAATGCGCGATGCCGCAGCTCGTCGACGCCGGCCTGCAGCAGCGCACGCTCGACGGCGGCGCGATCCTCGGCGCTGGCGGAGGCGAAGAGGCCACGGTGCGGGTAGCGGCCGCGCCAGACGAGGTCCTCGATCGTTAGGTCGGCCGGCCCTTCGGGAGCCTGCGGGAGGAACGCGAGGCGTTGAGCGAGATCGCGGGGCGTCGTGTCCTCGATATCGCGCCCGTCGAAGGCGATTCGCCCCTGCTGCGGACGGATCAGTCGGGCGAGCGTGCGCAGTAGCGTCGACTTGCCGGAGCCGTTTGGGCCGATGATCGCCGCGAACTCGCCTTCGTCGAAGCTCAGCGAGAGCCCGCGAAGCACTTCGCGTGCGCCGTAGCTGACGACGAGATCGCTGGCTTCGAGCACGGGTGCGCCGCCCGCCTCGCTGCGTGGTATCTGCGGCCCTCGTGCGGACTCTGGCGCGGTCATGTGCGGGTCCGGATCAGCAGCAGGAACACGGGCGCGCCGATTACGGCGGTGACGATGCCGACGGGAATCTCGGCTGGTGCGATCACCAGCCGCGCGAATGTGTCGGCGAATACCAGCAGGCTGGCGCCGAGCAGCGCGGCTAGCGGCGCGATCACCCGGTTGTCGTTACCGACGATCAGGCGGGCGACATGCGGCATCACGAGCCCGACGAAGGCGAGCATGCCGCTCACCGCGACCGCGGATCCAGCGAGGCCGGCGGCCAGCACCACGAGAAATAGCCGCGTTCGCTCGACACGCATGCCGAGGCTGCGCGCGATGTCGTCGCCGAGCGCCAGCACGTTCAGCGTTCCGCCGACGACGACCGCAGCACCGCCGATGACTAGCGTATAGGGGAAGATCTGGCGCACATCGTCCCAGTCGCGACTGAACAGTCCTCCGGCGAGGAAGCTGAGCACCGATTGCGTGAACAGGTCTGAACTGGCGAGCACGGCAGTACTGAGCGCGGCGAATAGCGCGGCGGTTGCGACGCCGGAGAGGGCGAAGCGCACGGGCGAGATGCCACCTCGCCACGCCAGCCCGTAGACGACGAGGGCGGCGGCGATCGCGCCGGCAAAGGCGGCCGGCGCGGCCAGTTCCACCGGTGCACCGGGCGCGATCACGACCACGGTGATTGCTGCGAAGCCGGCCCCGGCCGAGAGGCCGAGCACGTGCGGCCCCGCCAGCGGGTTACGCGTCACGCCCTGCAGCAGCACGCCAGCGAGCGAGAGGTTCGCACCAACGAGCGCGGCAACGAGGACGCGCGGCAGGCGCAGGTGCCAGACGATCTGTCGCGCTGCGGCATCGCCGGTATCGAACAGCCCGCCGATCAGCCGGTCCGGCGAGAGGCGAACGGCACCGAGCGAGACGGCGATCCCGATCGCGACGATCAGCAGCAGCGACGCCGCAGCGATCGCGCCCGCTGGGGCTAGCTGCCGACCGCCTGCCGAGCTGTCCACCGGTGGCTAACGGGTCAGCTACTCAGCCGCATAGAGCAGAGTCGTGAGCTCGCGCACGCCGTCAGCAGCACGCGGTCCCGGCGCCTGGAGGTAGATCTCGAGATCGAGGTCGTGGACGCGGCCGTTGACTACGGCGGCGAGCCCGGCAAACGTCGGATCGTCCATTACGAGGTCGGCGAGCGACGGTCCACCGGGAGGGCCCGCCGTGATCGTGAGGATCACCTGCGGGTCGGTGTCGATGATCGCCTCGAGTGAGAGCTGCGTGTAGCCGGGGTAGCGGCCGATCTGCGGCTGTCCCTCAGAGACGTTCACGCCGCCGAGCTCGTCAACGAGGTTGCCGACGAACGAACCTGGCATCGCAACGAAGAAGTCGTTGATCGCGCCGTTCATGATCAGGACGCGCGGTGCAGTCTTGCCCGTGGACGACGCGAGCATCTCATTCAGTGCCAGCTCCATGGAGTTAGCGGATGCCTCGGCTGTCGTGTTGCTGTCGATCACCTGCCCGATCAGCCGGATCGAGGTCGCGACGTCCTCATAGCCGACGGCGCCGATGAAGATCACGGCGCTCCCGCGCAGCGCGCCGCCGAAGGCTTCGGCGAGGTGGGCCTGTGCTGAGGCGTCGGCAATTACGAGGTCGGGACCGAGTTCGATGATGGCCTCGAACGCTGGCGCGTAGGACGGGCCGATCGATGGCAGGTCACTGACGCCATCCGGATGCACCGACGTCTGCGACCGTGCGATCGCCTCGCCGCCAGCGGCGTAGAGCATCTCGATCGCGGACGGGCTGGTGGTGACGATGCGCTGGGGTGCGGCCGCGATGGTCACTTCGCGCCCGAGCAGGTCGCGAACGGTCAGCGGGTACTCCGTCGGCACCTCTGTCGGTGCGGCAGTCGGTGCGGTGGTCGGCGCCGCAGTCGGTGCTTCGGTCGCGACAGGCGCTGGAGCCTGAGTCGGAGCGGTCGTGGCCGCAGCTGCCGTGGTTGGCTGCGATGTCGCGGCGGAACCCGCGTCGTCATCGCTGTCCGAGCAGGCGGCGAACATCAGAGCCGCGCCGACACCAACGGCGAATACGCCTCTGAGCCATCGATCGTTCATTTCTCGTCCTACCTGAAGATTCGCGTGTCACTTGACCGTCCGCCATGCTGCGCGAGGCCCGACGGACGATCAATGGACTTTTGGGAATCTGCGCGGACTTACTCGGTGATCGCGATAGATTTGACGAGGTTTTTGCAGGCATCGCGTCACGATCGCGCCGATCCCGGCGTGAGATCCGAGGACCGCTGGCGGTGTCAGTCGCGTCGCTCGCTTACTTCGCTGCCTCTAGGAAGCGGTAGTACGCGCTGACCCTGGAGAGCGCCGTCGCGGCCCGCTCGTAGGTCGGGAACGACGGGACACCGATCGCGCGCAGGCGCTCATCGATGGCGGCGATCGCGGGGCCCTCGTCCACCGGCGCGGACGAGTAGACAATCGCGGCGACCGGCTTCTGGGCGCGTTCCTTCGCCTGCTCGATCGCATCGAATTGCGCGTTCAGCCGCTGCACGTCGTCGGGGTCGCCGGAGGCCGGCCGCAGCTGCACGACGAGGCAGTCGACGTTCGCGTCGGAGATCAGCACCTCCATGATCGTGTCGATCTCGCTGCGATTCGACCCCATGTCGATCGGGTTGCCGAAGCTGGCACCGACGACCCGGAACCAGGAGGCGAGCCGCTCGTAGGAGTCGCCGGTCAGCGTTGGCACGCGCAGCCCGGCACGCGAGAACGTATCGGCCATTGCGACCGACTGGCCGCCCGAACCGCCGGTGATGCCGATGCCCGTGCCCGTGAACGGCTGCAGCTCGCGCAATGCCTTCAGCACATCGACCATCTCAGCGACGGAACTGACCGGGATCGCGCCCGTCTGCCGGTACATCGCGTCCCAGACCTCGGCTGATCCGGCCAGCGAGGCCGTGTGCGAGGCAGTGGCGCGCTGTCCGGGGTCGCTCAGGCCGCCCTTCCACAGCACCACGGGCTTGCGCAGCGTCGTCTGGCGCAACGACTGGAAGAAGCGCGGACCTTCGCGCAGGCCTTCGAGGTACATCGAGATGTAGCTGGTGTCGTCATCCTCGGCGAAGTATTCGAGGTAGTCCGCGATGCCCAGCACCACGCCGTTGCCGAAACTGACGACCTTGCGAATCGGGACGCCGCTGGCGTGGGCGGCGGTCGCGAAGTCGCCGCCATGTCCGCCGCTCTGCGAGAGGAAGGTGACATCGCCCTCGAACCCGGTGGCCTGGTTCTCGCCGAAGCGCACGCCGAGCGCGGGGTTGTAGAGCCCCATGCAGTTGGGGCCGATCAGCACCATGCCGGCGTCGCGCGCCATGCCGGTGATCTGCGTCTGCAGCTCCTGCCCTTCGTCGCTCTCGGTCTCCGCGAATCCGGAGGTGAACATGCCAACGCCGCCGACCTGCTTGGCGATCGCGTCTCGCAGCACGATCGGCGCGACGTTTCGCGGCACGGCGCAAACGACGTAGTCAACCTCGTCGGGGATATCGGTCAGGCTCGTGTAATTCGCGATGCCGAGCGCCTCGATGCCCGGGATCTCTTCCGGATCGACCTGCACGGAGTAGACCTTGCCCTGGAACGTGCTCATGGAGCGGAGCCAGCGGTAGTTGCGGGCCTTCGCGTCGCCGACGACCGCCACGGTACGCGGGTTCAACGCGCGGTCTAACTGTTCTGCACCGATCATTCGTTGCCCCTCGGTCCGTCTCTCACGTGCTCGCCAGTCGGCCGGGGCATGATACGCGAGAGCGCCGATAGAGACGCGAGCGGGTGGGGGACGAGCCGGCTAGCTGCGGGCGAGCCACTCCGTCCCCGCGTCACGGAGCGCGACGGTGAGCGCCCGATCGCGCCGAAATCGCTCAGGGTCCGCCTCGGATTCTTCAGCCAGGTGCTCGGTCCACCCGGTGCCTTCGGCACCCTCGGCGGCGAGGGTCTCTTCCCAGACCTCGCGATCCTGCAGCGCGTGGAACCACTCCGACGGTGGGGGCGGTGCCTCGCCATCCCATCGCTGGCCCGGCGCGTAGAACAGGTACGCATCCCACGGGACGTGTCGCTGCCAGTCCAGCGACCTCGCCAGCGCTCGACCGGCGTGGTGCGTGGGGTCGTGGAAGTACGAGGCACGACCGTCCCCAAGCTCGACGGACGCCGACAGCGCGGTCGCTGGCGTGTCGCTGTCCATGATGTCGATCCACACGATCGCTACGCGGAACTCCGCTTCCGGGAACGCATCGAAAATCGACTCCTGCACCGAACCGGCGCCTTTCAGACACTGCGGTCAGGTAGGGGACATGATCGCCACGAACCTCGGGCGGTCGAGGTCGGCATTGAACCAGGTGCGCAGGGGCGCGAAGCCTTCGGTCAGTGACTCCACGGGCGGACGAGCCATCGCACAACCTTCCGTCCACACGGCGCAGCCATCGACGCGCGCTCCGGAACCTCGTCTGAATCCTAGTCCGGAGCGTCGTATAGTGCGCCCGAAGCATCGAGACCGTTGGAGGCTGCTGATGAAGCTTGGGCGCGTATACACCGGCGACGATGGCGAATCCCACGTCGAATCGCTCGATTCGAGCGAGTTCGATTACGTCGAGCGCAACGGCACTCGCACGGAGATGCTGCCGACGACCTCGGCGAACTTCTTGAAGCGGGAGGCGGGACCGGTCGGCGAGTTCCACAACGCGCCGCGACTGCAGTACGTCGTCTACCTCACCGCGTCGGTCGAGATCGGCTGCGGCGACGGTTCGAGCATGGTGATGGAGCCTGGTGACGTGCTGCGCGCGGAGGACACGACCGGGAACGGCCACACTTCGCACGTGCTGCAGTCCGGGATGTGCATGTTCATCCCGCTCGCCGGGTAACGCCGCGGGCGCGCTGCCAGCGACGGTTACGACTTGCCCTCTGAGCCAGCTCGGAAGCCCTGCGCCGCGTTTGCGAGGAACGACGAGCGGAACTGCACGCCCCAGCGACCATCGATCTGCGTAAAGATCCAGAGCGTGTCGAAGCCGTTGTACTCGGTGCCGTCCGCGTGCTGCCGCGACTGGTGCATCGCCAGGTGCACCTTCTGATCACCGACCTGCACCACCTCGATCGATGGCGAAGCGGTGTGATCCCAGCCCTCGGCACGTAGCCGCTCGGTGAGGCGGTCGTGCTGCGCGCGGAAGTCGTCCGCGCTCTCCCAGCGCTGCAGCTCGTTCGTCGCGGAGATGCGGACGTGCGGAAAGTGCATCGTGGCGACCTGCGCCTCGACGTCGCGAGCGTTGAAACCGTCGCTCCACCGTTGGAACGCGGCGATTGCCTCGCCGGCAGGGTCGCTCATCGTCTGTCCTCCGTCGGTCGTGGCGCGTACGGCGCTACTGCAGGCGATCCTGCGCCGCCGCGAGTAGTTCGCGCCACGCGGCTGCGATGCCGTCCTCGCGCTCGTAGTCGATGCGCCCGTGCCCGCCGGGCCGCAGGTCGTCTTCGTCCGGCGGGTGGTCGATGAGCCAGCGTGCGGTCTGCCGCGTCGCGACCTCGACCTCGACAACGTCGCTGTAGCCAAGCAGCTCGCGCCGCTTCGACATGTCGAGGACGATGCTCGACTTCTCCGCGAGCGGGTAGACGCCGCGGCAGAGTTCGGCGGGGACGCCAAGGAACTCGATCGCGGAGCCCAGCTCATCGGCGATCACCTCTGCGACGTGGAGGCTACTCATCACGCGGTCGTCGCCGGCGTTGAACGCCTCGCCGGCGGCCCGCGGGTGGGTGGCGGCAAGATAGACGAGCCGCCCGACGTTCTCCGCCGCGCCGCGCTGGAAGTACGAGGCGCCGTCGTGGGGCATCAGCATGAACGGGCGCTCGTCGATGATGCGGCGCACGACCGCCCACTCGTGGTTGATCGGCGCTCGCGGACCAAAGATGCCGGGATAGCGCACGATCACGGTCTCGAAGTCGCCGTTCGCGTGCTGCTCGAAGAGCTGGTCCTCACCGACGGCGACGCGGCCGGTGTAGCCCTCCTTGTCGGACTGACGTTCTGCGTCCTCCGGAACGGGGAGCGGTAGCTTGCCGGTCGGCGTCGGCAGGTTCGAACCTGCGTAGACGGGCTGTCCGGTGATGCCGACGAGGCGGCCGGTCTTGCCGCTGAGATGCTCGGCGAGCGCGCGCAGCCGACCCGACGTGCAGACCGCGACGTCCCAGCGCTCGTCTCCGAGGGCGGCGGCGATGCTCTCGGCATCGCGTGCGTCGCCGTGGCGATGCTCGACCTTGCCATCGAGTTCGGCCTCGTGCGCGCCGGTGTGGAAGATCACGACCTCGTAGCCGTCGGCGAGCAGCGCGTTGACGATGTGTGGCCCCGTCGGTCCGGTGCCGCCGACAACCAGCGCGCGGCTCATCGCGCCCACCTCACCAGCGCGTGGCTCACGCGGACGGCTCCCGCGCCGCGCCCGCCTCGATCAGCGCGTTGATGGCGGCGTTGTCGAGCCCGGCCTCGCCCAGCAGTTCCCGCGTGTGCTTGCCGAGCACGGGCGACCCGTTCTCCGCCGAGAGCGCGGTCTCGCTGAACTGCACCGGCGGTGCAGTCACGGTGTAGCCGCCCAACAGCTCGTGTTCGAGCCGCACGACGTACCCGTTCGCCAACACCTGCTCGTCTTCGATCACCTGCTCCGTCATCTGCACCGGCGCCACCGGCACGCCAATGCCGCGGAATGCTGCGAGCCAATGCTCCGTCGTGTGTGCCGCGAGAGTCGTCGACATCTGCTCCACCATCGCCGTGGCATGCGCTCGCGCGTCGTCTGGCATCCAGCCGGGCTCGGTGACCCAGCGGTCCTCGATCTCCAGCAACTTCACGATCTGCCGCCGGATCGCGACGCTACCGCCGCCGAGCGCGATCGTGCCGTCCGACGTGCGATGGAAGCCATAGTACGCGTTCATCGGCACGGCTGCCTGCGCTTCCGCGCGGGCCTCAAGCACGTCGGACCAGCTCGCGCCGTCCGCGAAAGCCGTCTTCAAGTACTCGGCGAACTCGCTGCGGCCGCTGTCGATCGCATCGATGTGGTTGAGATGGTTGTTCTGCAGCACGAGCGCGGCCTGCAGCAGCGATGTGTCCAACTTCTGGCCGCGGCCAGAGCGCTCGCGATGATAGAGCGCGGTCGAGACGCCCCACGCCATTATCAGCGCCGTGCCGTAGTCCGTGAGCGGGTTCGGCTGCCTGATCGGCCCGTCGTCCGGATGGAACTGCGCGATCCCGGAGTACGCCTGCAGCGTGATGTCGATGCCGGGCGCATCGGCGAGCGGACCCGCGTGTCCGTAGCCGGTGTTCTCCGCGTAGATCACGCGCGGGTTCACCGCCGCGACGGAGTCGTAGTCAAGTCCGAACCCCTCGGCGAGGCCGGGGCGGAAGTTCGCCAGCACGATGTCGGCGCGATGCACCAGCGCCTTCACCGCGTCGCGCGCCGCCTCGTCGTTGAGATCGACCGCGAGCGAGCGTTTGCCGCGGTTCTTGTTCAGGTACTGGCGGCCTTCGCCCTCGATGATCTGCCCGTTGCGGCGGGTCTCGTCACCGATGATCGGCTCGACCTTGATCACGTCCGCGCCGCCGTCCGCGAAGAGCTGCGCGCAGTAGGGGACGGCGATGAAGCGGCCGAATTCGACGATTGTCAGCCCCTCGAACGGTCCTGCCACCGCGCTAGCCTCGCGGCAGACCGAGACCGCGCGTGGCGATCACGTTGCGCTGAATCTCGTTCGAACCTTGTGCGATCGTCGCGGGGATGCCGCCGACGACGCTCGCGCCCCAGCTCTGGCCCGGCGCTCCGGTGTCCGATCGCCCGTCCGCGGCACCACCGTCGGCGGGCAGCGTCCACGCGATCGGGCCGTGGTAGCCGACCATCTCGTGCGAGAGCTTCTGTCCGGCCTCGGTTGCCAGCACTTTGGTGATCGAGACCTCGTAGTTCGGCACGCGCGCGGAGGCCTGCATCCACGTCACGCGGTAGGCGAGCCATTGCGAGACCTCGATCGCGATCGCGAGGTCGGCGATGCGTACTCGCCGCGGTTCGTGACCGATGCGGTCGCGCGCCTCTGGCATCGATCGCATCTCCTCGATGGCGCGACTGCGCGAGCGTCGGAGGCCGGCGATGCGGGCGATGCCGGAGCGCTCGAAGTCCATCGTCGTCGCGTTCACGTACCAGCCGCGGTTCTCCTCGCCGACGAGGTTTGCGGCGGGCACGCGCACGTCCTCCATAAACACCTCGTTGATGTGGTGCTCGCCGAGCATGTCGAGCAGCGGGCGCACGCTGACGCCCGTCTCATGCAGCGGCACGATCAGCATCGAGATGCCGCGATGCTTTGGCGCGTCCGGGTCGGTGCGGGTGACCGCCCAGAGGTAGTCGGAGTAGTGCGCGCCGCTGGTGAAGAGCTTGTGCCCGTTGAGCACGAACTCATCGCCGTCGCGCACAGCAGCAGTCGAGACGGCAGCCAGGTCGGAGCCGGCACCGGGCTCGGACAGCCCCATCGCAAACGAGATCTCACCACTGGCGATGCGGGGCAGGTACTCGCGCTTCTGCTCGTCAGAGCCGGAGAGGATGATCGACGGGCCGACCTGCTGCACGGCCCGGCGGTGGTGCTCCTGCGGGGCGCCGGCTTCCGCCATCTCCTCCATATAGATCATCTGCTCGAAGAAGCTGAAGCCCCCGCCACCGAACTGCTCCGGCCAGGCGACGGCGAGCCAGCCGCGCTCACCGGCCTCGCGGCTGTACTCGGGCACGGAGGCCTGCCCGCGATGCTGCTCACGGAACTCGTCGGTGAGCGTCTCGGCGATGAACTGCTTCACGTCGGCGCGAAACGCCTGCTGGTCGGAGTTGAATGCGAAGTCGATGGCGCCCTCCTCGAACGTGCCTTCGAGCCTGCGCAGTCTACGCCTGCGAGCGGATCGGCTGCGACGTGCGCGCGCGGATCGATCAGTCGATCGGGCCCCTGAGGACAAGCCCGTTCACGTTGGCTTCGGCCGCGTGCCAGATCGCCTCTGCCGCGGTCGGCTGCAGGTTGAGCTCGAAGCGCAGAACCGCGCCGTCCTCCGGCGCGCAGGCGTCGGTGGACTCGATCTGCAGGAACCAGCGCCCGTCGTCATCGGCGACCGTCGCGCGGCAGAACTCGCTGCCGATGTAGGCGGTGACGATGTCCCGCCCGCAGACGTTCTCACCCCAGGCCGTGAACGGCAGGATCAGCGATGCCTGCTGTGTGGGCTGATTGACGCCCGGCGCACGCAGGTCGATGGGCGGACAGGGCCCCGTCACGGTCACCACGACGATCGGCGTCGCGGTTGGCGTGGGTGTCGCTGTCGGTGGTGGCGTTGGCGTCGCCGTCGGGGTCGGTGGTGGCGGAGGAGTCGGGGTCGGGGTCGGCGTGAGGAACGGTAGCAACGGAGCTGGCGTTGGCGTTGGCGGTACCGGCGTCGCCGTGCTGGTTGTGGCGGGCTCCGCGTCGGGATCGACGGCGTCCCTGACTACATCGAGGATGATGCCGAGGGGGCCTCCCTCGCCGTCGTCGTTGCTGCCGTCGGACGGTGGCTGGCTGTCGGTCTCTCCGGCTGTGAGGACACCGGTTCCTCCGGCGCCTGTCGCGAGGTTCGTCGTGGCACTGCCGGTCTCGCTCGTGTCGCCGCCGCCCGCGAGCAGCGCCACCACAGAGGCGAGTGCGGCAACGACGACGACGCCACCGACAGCAACGAGCGCCGCGCGCTCGCGCAGCCGGTCGATGAGCGTCGGTTCTGGCTCCTCCCGCTCGACGTGGGAGATCGGCTCGGGCGGCGGCGTGCCGGCAGAGCGGAGCAACACGTCGCGGATCTCGATCGCCTCGGGTCGCTGCCCCGGATCTTCGTCCAGCATCCGCTGCAGGAGCTCCCAGAGCTCGGGGTCGGTCTCTTCGACCATCGGCAGCGCCGCTGCGTCGGCGCCGAACATCTCGAGCGCAATCTTGCCCAGCGCGTAGAGATCGGAGGCGCGTGCGGCGTCGCCGGAGCCCTGCTCAGGTGGCTGGTAGCGCGTGGGGTCGCTGGACGTGTCGACACCGACCTCGGCGGCGAGCGTGGCGGTGATCCCGAAGTCTGAGAGCTTGGCTCCGCCCGCGTCGGCGAGAGTGCACCGAGCGGCATCAACTCGCTGGCGAACCACACCTGCCCGTCTGCCTGGCCGGAGTCGTAGACCTGCACCGCGTACTGGGGGCTGATTTCCCTCGCCTCTACGGCGGCGCGCTGGACGGCTTCGCCGACCGACGCCGCGTCTGTGTAGCGGGCATCGAGCAACTTCACGGCGCGGTCGATGCCGAAGGTCTCATGCGTCGCGCGATGGACAGTGCCGAATCTGCCTGAACCGATCGCCTCGTGAAGGATGTATGTCTCCACGTGTCGTCAGCCTTACCGCCGCTGGCGGAACTTCGCGCCTACTGGTTCTTCCTTGCTACTGCGTCCGCAAATGCGTGCAGTGCCGCCCGTGAGCGCCCCTCGTCGAGCAGCATTCGTGCGGCGTCCCGCACCTCGGTGATCGATACCGGCTTCGAGAGGTAGGCGTCGCAGCCGGCACGCAGGATGCGAGCGGCGTCGCTAGGATGGGCGAGTGCGGTGACGGCGAGGATCGGGAGGTCGCGGAAACGAGGGTTCTGTCGCACCTTGATCGCGACGTCGATGCCGTTCATCACCGGCATCTGGATGTCGAGCACCATCAGGTCGAAGTTCGTGTCCTCTTCCTCGAGCGCCGCGATGCCGCTGGCACCGTCCTCCGTCCCTACGACGGTGTGACCGAACTCAAGAAAGACCTCGGACATCAACTCTCGACTGCCTTCGTCGTCCTCCACCACGAGAACGTGCAGCACGCCGCTTTCTTCGGTCATTCGTGCCCTCTGTCATGCCCCCAGATTCGGGGCGATCCGGCGTCTGTTAGCCGATAAATGTCGTCACAAAGAGTGTAACCGCCGCGTCGTGATGTGAAGCGATAACGTTGGTGTTGGCGGGTCGCACGTCAGGTGTGAATCTGAATACGGCAGATTCGACGACAGAGTCGCAGTCCGCGCGGGAGCGCGGAGGGAGCGAGGCTTACGCTCGCTCATCCTCGGCCCAGCCCGGCGTTGCCGCCCACGCGTCGAGTGAGACCACCTCCGGCAATGGCTTGCGGTCGAGGTCGCCGAACCCGCCCTTCGGGTAGCCGAGCGGGACGCAGTAGACGACCTGCACCTCGTCCGGGATGGCGAACAGCTCGTGGACGCGCTCGTCGACAACCGCATGGAGCGTCGTGATCGTGCCGCCGATGCCGATTGCGCGGGCGGCGAGCAACAGGTTCTGCGCGGCCGGGATCACCGATGCCATCGGCCCCGGTCCACGCGAGTTCGCGCAGACGAGCACCACGACCGGCGCCGTGCCGATCTCGTCCGCCAGCCCCATTGCAGACTGAGCGGTGGGGCGCACGATGCCCTCCGGCCCCTCGATGCCTTCATCGGCGCGTTTCGCCCACCACGCCTCGCGGTAGAGATCCGCGAAGCGCTGGCGCTGGGCCGGGCCCTGCACGACGAGGAAGTGCCACGGCTGGCTGTTGCCACCGGACGGCGCCCGCGTGGCGGCCGTCAGGATGTCGCGCAGGTCAAGATCGTCGATCGGGTCGGGCTTCAGGCGCCGGATCGCGCGCATCGTGAACATCGCTTCGCCGAGCGTCATCGCGAATCGCTCACCAGCTTCGATTGCGTCCATCTTCTGCCTCTCGCTGATCGTGATCGCCTGGTTCCGTCGCCGGGCGCGATGGTACACGCCGTAGATTCGCGCGAGGAGGCGTCGGATCGCCCTCGGCTCGCTATTTGCGGCCCTGTGCCTTAGTGTTTCGATTCCATTCCGACTCAGCACGAGCCGCCCAACTGCGCGACGCCTGTCCGCTGCGGTGAACCTGAATTGCTCGTTCGCGACGCGGCAGCCGCCGCGCATCGTGGGTGCTGACCACCCGAGGAGACACTGAGTGCCACGCACGATCAGAGACTTGATGCCGAACGATCTGGAGTTCCAGATGTTCGTGCTTGATGAACTGGCTGACGAACTGATCGAGGAGGGTGCCGACGTTCTCAAGCTGACGATCGGCGTCTCCGAGATGCCGATGCCGGATACCGTCCTCGACCGTATGATCGACAAGCTGCGCGACCCCGATTTCGTGCGCCGCGTCTATCCGGAAGGGCTCCCCGAGCTACGCGAGGCGATCGCGGACTTCTACAACCGCAACCACAAAACGGACGTCGCCGCCGACTCGGTGATCGTCAACACCGGCAGCTCGCCGATCTTCCGCAACATCTTCCAGCTCGTCTCCGGGCCCGAATATGAAATCATGATTCCGCGCCCGTACTACTCGCTCTACCTCTACTGCGCCACGCTGGCCGGCGCGACGGTCAAGTTCTACGACATCGACATCGACACGAAGCGGGTCGACATGGACTCGTTCCGTCGCAACTTCTCGCCGGAGCGCACGTCGCTCGTCGTGATCAACTCGCCCGGCAACCCGATCGGCAACATCGTGACGCCCGACGAGATGCGCGAGATCTACGAGATCGTCGATCGACAGGCCTACATCCTGAACGACGAGATCTACAACAACGTGATGTTCTACGACGAGTTCCACTCGCCGCTCGCGCTGCTGCCCGAGTACAAGGACATGACGATCGTCACGAACAGCTTCTCCAAGGGCTACCGCATGTACACGAAGCGCATCGGCTTCGCGATCCTGCCCGAGGAACTGCAGATGAACCTGCGCGTGATCCAGCAGCACACGCTGCTCTGCACCGATCCCGCCTACCAGGACGGCATGATCGCGGCGCTCGAGGACGAGGAGAGCCCCGAGGAGCTGAACAGCACCTATCGATCCCGCGCGGAATACACCACGGAACGGCTGACCGGCACGGGCTGCGAGCCGATCCCGGCCGACGGCGGCTTCTACGCCATCCTGCGATGCGAGCAGTGGAACAACGACCACGGCTTCGCCTCATCGAAGGAATTGGCGCGCGACATTCTCAAGCGCGTCCACGTCGCCGTGGTGCCGGGAACCGACTTCGGCGTCCCGCACGACCTGCGCCTCGCGTTCTGCAACGACCGCTACAACGAGGGCATCGACCGCCTGCGCGAGTACTTCACGTCGACAAGCGTCGACGAGCCGGTCTCGGCAGCGTCTGGCAGCACCGCGTAGCAGTCGAACTGCGAGCGGAGCAACTCAGGATGACGAACGCGTCGAGCAACGCCGCACCGCCGGTTCGCCGTGCTGTGATCCTCGCTGCCGGCAAGGGCAACCGTCTGCTGCCGCTGACCGCGGAGATTCCGAAGTGCATGGTCGAGGTCGGCGGCGAACCGCTGCTGGAGCGCGCGTTGCGGGCGCTCGGTGCGCAGGGCACCAGCGAGGCTGTGATCGTGATCGGCTACAAGGGCGAGGTGATCCGGGAGCGCATCGGAACCTGTTTTGCCGATGTCGACATCAAGTACGTCGAGGCGCCCGACTACGAGACGACGAACAACATCCGCTCACTCTGGGATGCCTGCGACTACCTCGATCAGGACGTTCTGCTGCTGGAGGCCGACGTCGTATTCGACCCGGAGGTGATCACGGCCCTGCTCGCGGATCCGCGCAGCAGCGCCGCCGTCGCGCCCGATCACCCCGCGCTCTCCGGCACCGTCGTGCGACGTGACGGCGAGCATCGCGTCACCGACTTCATCCTCGGTGCCGACCAGGGGCCGGACTTCGATTCGAGCGATGCATTCAAGACCGTCAACGTCTACCTGCTGCGCGAGCAATTGCTGCGAGAGCAGCTCGTTCCGCGCCTGCGCAGCGCGATCGATGCGGGGCACGTCAACCGCTACTACGAGAGTCTCTTTCACGACTTTGTCGCGGACGGATCGGTCACCGAGCTCGCCGCCATCGATGTCTCGGCGAGCCGCTGGTACGAGATCGACGATCATCGCGATCAGGACGCCGCTGAGTTCCTCTTCCTCGATGGCGACGCGCAGTTCGACCGCATCCAGCAGCTCCACGGGGCGTACTGGCGCTACGGCTTCACCGACCACTCCTATCTCTACAACATGCACTTCCCGCCGCCCGCGATGCTCAAGGCGTTCGGAGCCGACCTGCGCGAGATCGTCACCAACTACCCGGTCGCCCAGAAAGATCTCGCCCGCCTCGTCTCCGACTGGACCGGCGCGAACCCCGACCACCTCGCCGTCGCCAACGGCGCCGCTGAGCTGATCAAGATCCTCGGTAGCGAGTTCGTTGAGCGGCTGACGATCCCCACACCCTCGTTCAACGAGTACGAGGAAGTGATCGACCCCGCCGGACTGAACCGCTTCACGCTTGACCCCGTGACCTTCGAGCTGGACATCGACGCCTTCGCCGAGTCCGCGATCGAGTGGAATTCCGACACGGCGGTCGTCGTCACGCCGAACAACCCGACCGCAGTCTCCGTCACGCGCGACGACGTGCTGCGATTGGCGCGTCGCCTCGAACCCGCAGGCTGCCGCTTGATCGTCGACGAATCGTTCATCGAGTTCTCACGAGTCGGTGTTCCGGGAAGCGTCGAGGAGATGGTCGAGGAGGTTCCGAACCTCGTGATCATCAAGAGCATGAGCAAGGTCTTCGGCATCGCCGGCCTGCGCATCGGCTACCTGCTGAGCGCGGATCGCGAGTTCATCAACGCCGTTCGCGGCACGTTGCCGATCTGGAACATCAACGGCCTCGCGGAGGAGTTCCTGCGCACCGTTGGACGCTACCGTAGCGAGTTCGCCGCGAGTTGCGACCTGACGCGCGAGGCATGCAGTGAGTTGTACGCGGACCTGCTGGCGCTGCCGGGCGTCGACCCGATCGAGCCGGACGCGAACTTCATCCTCTGCAAGCTGACCGGTTCACCACTTTCCGGCCCGGAGTTCGCACGCCGCCTCTACGTCGAGCACAACATCCTGATTAAGGATTGCGCGGCGAAGAGCATGCCGGAGGCCGACCGCTACCTGCGCATCGCGTCACGCACGTCGGCGGAGAATCGCCAGCTCGTGCAGGCGCTCGCGGCCCTGCTCTAGCCGCCCGCAGCCGCTCGATGACCGACAAGACCCTGCCGCCTCCCGAGCACCCCAACGACGACGGCATCGAGGCGACCGACGCCGAGAACTCCGCGCTGATGCTGCACCTCGAACGCACGATCCCGCCGATGGACTTGAGCAACGCCGCGAAGCTGCTCCACGAGGTAAAGGAGATCTTCGACGCGCTCGGCGTGGTCTTCTTCCTGCGGCAGGGGACGTGTCTCGGCGCGTACCGCGACCACGCGCTGATCGAGTGGGACGACGACCTCGACCTCGGTTCGATCATCGACATGCACGGCTTCACCCTCGACGACATCGACCCCGCGGTAGAGGCGCTGCGCGCCGGTGGCTGCTACGTCGAGGTCGAGCACGACGGGCTCTATTCGTCGGTGCGGATCATGAAGTACCGCATCAAGATCGACTGGCAGTGCTACCGCGTCGTGGAGGGCACGATCGCCCACTACCCGGGCGTGCCGTTCCCGATTCACCTCTTCACCGACTTCGCCGAGGTTGAGTTCAACGGCGGTTCCTATCGCATCCCGAACCCGCCCGAGGAGTACCTCGAGTACAAGTACGGCCCGGACTGGGTCACGCCGAAGCGGGTGGGCTACGAGAAGGACGTGCTCGACAACATGCCGCCGGGGTCCGTTCCCGGTCGTGCCGGGCCGCTGAAACAGTTCTTCCTCGTCCACTTCGTCCCGTCACGCACCGCACGGCTGCTGGTGCTTGATGAGAACGACCAACCGGTCGCGGGCGCCGAGGTACTGGTGGCGGGTCTGAACACCTCGCGAACCAATCGCAAGGGCATCGCGAAGTTCTACCTGCCGGTCACGGAGAACTACGCGCTGTCGATCACGTTCGATGGCCGCGAGGAAGTGCTGTACGAGGAGGCGCTGACGCCCGGTGGCAGCTACGTCTACCGACCGGATCCGGACCAGCCCGCCGGGCGATACTTCGCTCTCATCGACGAGTAGCCCACCGCACCGGCTGTGACGGACGCTGCCCGCTAGACCGCGATCTGGTGGAGATCCGGGCTGATCGCCAGCGGTGCTCCCGTCGCCGCCTGGATCTCCTCGACGCTGAAGCCGGGCGCGTGTTCAAGCAGCTCGAAGCTGCCGTCGCGCACCGCGACCACCGCGCGGTCGGTGACGACGAGCGTGGCCCCCGATGGTGCCGTGACCGGAAGCTGGCACTGCTCCAGCAGCCGTGGCTGCCCATCGCGCGTCGTGTGGTCCATCGTCACCCAGACCTGCTGCGCACTAGCAGCGAGGTCCATCGCGCCGCCGATGCCGCCGAGGTTGCTGAATTCGTCGTTGTTCGTCTTCCAGTTGGCGAATGAGCCGTCGAGCGCCACCTCGTATGCACCGAGCACGGTGACATCGATCAGCCCGCGGCGGATCATCGCGAACGAGTCGGCGTGGTGCACGGCGGTTGCGCCGGGGACGATCGTCATCGGCCGCCCGCCCGCGTTGACGGTGTCCCAGTCCTCCTCGCCCTGGGGCGCCGCACCGCTGTAGCCGATCAGCCCGTTCTCGGAGCTGAACATGATGTCCTGCTCAGGGAAGACGAAGTTGGAGACCATCATCGGCATGCCGACGCCGAGGTTCACCATCCAGCCGGGTTCGAGGTACCGCGCGATCACGGCGGCAATCTGTTCGCGTGTCAGTGGTTGCTGATCGGCCATCGCTCTACCCTCTCGCGACTGCGGCGGATGCCTGTTCGGCCGCCGCTGCCGCCGGCGACTGCGTCGCCTGCCGCTGAACTCGGATGATGCCGTCTTCCGGGATCTGGACGAGGCGTTCGACGTAGACGCCCGGCAGGTGGATGTGGTCCGGGTCGATCTCGCCGGCCGGAACGATCGGATGCTCGACCTCGACGATCACGTGCTCGGCAGCCATCGCCATCGGGTCGTTGAAGTTCTGTGCCGAGCGTCGGAAGACGAGATTCCCGGCTGTATCTGCTCTCGACGCGCGAATGAAGGCGTAATCGGCGAAGAGCGCCGTCTCCATCACATAGTCGCGGCCGTCAAACGTCCGCACTTCCTTGCCCTCGGCGACGCGGGTACCGACCGCTGCGGGCGTGTAGAAGGCGGGAATGCCTGCGCCGCCGGAGCGAATGCGCTCGGCGAGCGTGCCCTGAGGTGAGAGGTCCGCTTCCATCTCGCCGGAGCGGATCGCGACCTCGGCGGTACCGGGGCGCGAGGGTCGCGTGGCAGCGGTGAAGGAGGCGATCACCTTCTTCACGCGCCCATCGACGACGAAGTCACCGAGCCCTCGTGCGTCCTCGCGGTCGGACGGGAAGCCGACGCCGTTCGAGACGGTGGTGAGGTCCTTCGCGCCCTGGTTGTAGAGCGCCGTCAACAGGTTCCACGGGAAGCCAGCGCCGGCGAATCCGCCGATCATCAGCATGATCCCGTCGGGAATGTCGGCGACGGCCGACGTCATCGATTCGTGGATGGTGGTCTTCTGCATGGTTCCTCGCGTATCTGTCGTCTGAATCGCGCGGAGTGTACGCGATCGGTCGCTCGCTGCACGTCGAGAGCGGGGCAGAGAGCAGTACGCGGGATCGTTCGACGGCTACGTGCAGCCAACCTGCTTAGACGTCCGCGACGATCAGCCGGTAGCCGAGGTCGAGCGCATCAAGGTCGAGCAGGTTGGCGTTGCGATCGGCCCACGCGCCGCTCGCAAGATCGGCTTCCAGTCGCTGTACGCCGGACTCGCGGAGGTCGTCTGGAATCCAGTGGAAGGCCGAGATCGCCGCGCGTGCAGCCTCGTCCAGATAGACCTCCGGACGCTGCCAGTAGGCGGAGAGAAAGCCGTCTGCGCAGTCCGCCGGCACCGGCACGACCTCGGCTGATCCGCCGAGCAGCGCACACAGCTCGTCGATCGGCGGGGCGCCCTTGCTGCCCGCTTCAACCAGGCTCGGCAGGTAGTCGCGGAGCAGCCAGAAGTCGAGGAACGACGTCGCAGCCCAGTCATGCGTGAATACGACGGCACGCCCACGCGCGACGCGCTTCAGTTCCGCCGCGCCCGCCCGCCAGTCGGGCCAGTGGTGGAGTGTCAGCACCGCCAGCGAGGCATCGAACGAATCTGCAGCGAAGGGCAATGCCTCAGCCACCGCTCGCACGGCCGGAGCGACGTCTGCGGGCCGCTGGGCGACCATCACGGGCGATGGCTCGACGGAGGTGACGTCACGGTCCGCCGGCTCGTAGGAGCCGGTGCCGGCACCGACGTTGACGACGGAGCGCGCGTCTCCGAGCGCGGCGTGGATCGCTTCGGCAATTCGCGCGTCGGGGCGTCGCCACTGCGAGTAGTTCAGTCCGAGCGTGTCGTAGAGCGCGGTCATCGCGGGATTATACGGCCGGGCAGGGCGGCGACCTCATCAGTTGTCGCTGATAGAGTTTTCCGATGAATGAATCGCCTGCGGAGGCAGTTCCCGAGGTGCGGACGTCGGACGCGCGCGCCATCGAGGCGATGAGCGACGTGGTCAGCGTTCACGTCACCCAGTCGCACTGGTGGAACAACGCCTCGTTCGTGCTGCCCTTCCTCGTCGGGCTGGTCTCGACGGTGGCGGGGCTCGTGGTGTCGTCGGCTGAGGCGCTGGGCTTCGGGCTCTTCGCCTTCGGCGTGACCGTCGTGCTGCTGCCGGTCGTGGCGGTGACGTGGCGTCGCACGGCCACGGCGGTGGTGCTAACGCGCGAGGCGGCGGTCGCGCTGCACGAGGGGCGGGAGCTGGTCACTGTGCGCTGGGATGCGACGGTCGAGATCGAGGATGCTGACTACGATTCGATTCAATGGCGCATCCGACCGGCGACGGGCGAGCACATGAACATCGAGGCGGAGCTGTTCGACGTCGACGGGCTGATCGAGCACGCTCGAACGCTCGCGGGCCACACGGGGAGTGAGCCCCCGGCAGGCGAGGGCGGCACGAGCTAGCAGTCTGCATCCCCGGTAGCATGGTTGCCCGAGCGATCACCGGAAGAGGTAGGGGGCTGACATGACGACGGACGACACGGATCTTCAGCACAACGCGGAATCGACGCGGCGATTGCGCGAACTTGTCGCGAAGCTGAGCGACGAGGACCTGAGGATCTCGCTGGGCGGTGGCTGGACGGTCGCGGTCGCGCTCGCGCACCTCGGCTTCTGGGACACCCGTCAGGCGGCCGCGCTCCACCACTACACCGAGACCGGTGAACTCCTCGGCGGTGCCAGTGACGACGCCGTGAACGCCGCCCTGGAGCGGCTGGCGGTGCTTGCCGACCCTCGACCGGTCGCACAGCTCGCCGTCAGCGCTGCGACGGCGGTCGATGAGGTGGCCGCCAATCTCGCGCCGGACGCTCGTGCGGCGATTCTCAACTCAGACGATAGCTACATGGTCGGTCGCTGGGGGCACCGCGAGGAGCACCTCGACCAGATCGAGCGTGCGTTGCCATCCTGACGGCTCAGGCGGGCTTGCGCGCGACGACAACCTGAAACGCGGCCTGATTGGCATCCTCGACGCCGGTCAGCGAGGGGAGCAGCCGCACATCCTCGAATCCGGCTGCCGCAAGCAACTCCAAGAGCTGATCGTCGGTGTAGGCCTCACTCGTCAGCGCATGCTGGGCAATGTTGCCGGTCGCGGCATCGATCACGAGGAACCGTTGCGTCGAACTCGTCGTAGCTTCGTCCCAGAAGCGCTCCGTGAGTACGAAATGCGGCTCTGACGAGAAGAGCCCTGCCGAAGCTGAGTACCACGATGTTTCGGCATCCTGCTCGCCTCTCACGACCGCGAAGGTCTGCGGCTCCAACAGCAACTGCCCACCGGCCTCAAGCGCCCGGAATGCCCCCTCGATCAGCCGTATCGCCTCGGTCGACCAGAGCTGGGAGATCTTCCTGCCCGGTGTCCCGTCCGCATTCAGCGACTTCATCACCGTCGACCACCTCGACGCGCTGTTCATGCTCTCCAACGCAGGTACGACGCTGAGCATGCCGGACGGCCGCTAACCGCAGCGCGCCGACACCATCGACGTCCCTGATCGCGCGTCAAGTTTCTGGTGCCCGCCTGCTCCTGTACGGTGAGGCCATGACCCGCTCGCGAGTCCTGACCGCACTGATCCTCGCCGCCGCCTCGCTGCTACTGGCCGCGTGTGACGCCGCCACGGACGAGACCGCATCCGACGCTGCGCCCGCAGACTCCGCGGTCGCCGTAATCATCGCGGGGGGCGTCGTCACCGACGCCGAGGCCGCAGCAGCCGCTCGCACGCAGTTCGGCGCAGCGGGGCTGATCCCGCGCAATTTCCCCAGTAGCGAGGCTGCGGACTGGGTCGCGCTGTATGAGGGGCTCGACGAGAGCGGGCCGCTGCTCGGCGTCTACGGCGGATGGTTCGACGACATTGCGACCCAGGGTGAGATCCCGGAGGTCTTCCAGGCTGGCGCAGCCGCAGCTCGCCAGTACAACTTCTCGGCGGTCGTCGGTCTCGGCACGTTTACCGAGGATGTGCGCACCGGGAAGGTCGACCCCACCATCGATTGGGCGGATCAGGAGGCGGTTAAGCGCTACACCCGCACCGCAGTCGCGATCGCCCGTGAGCAGCAACCGCCGTTCATCGTGATCGGCGCAGAGGTGAACCGCCTGTGGGAGCAATTCCCCGCCGCGTTCAACGCCTTCGCCACCGCCTGGCCAGAACTCTACGCAGCGGTGAACGAGGCCTCTCCCGAGACGGAGGTCGGCACCGGCTTCCAGTTCGAATTCTTGCGCGGAGGCGGCTTCCTCTCCGGCGAGACGCACGAGCCTCGCTGGGAACTGATCGACCGCTTCAATGGCAGCATCGACTTCATCGCTATCTCGTCCCACCCGTACTTCGACTACGGTGCGCCGTCTGACCTGCCGGACGACTACTACGCCGAGCTGGCGGCGCGCGCGGATCTCCCGATCGCGTTCACGGAGCTCGGGTGGCCGTCGCGCCCGCTTTCGACGGCTCCCGACTCCGAGTACGGCGGGTCGGCCGACGAGCAGATCGCGTTCGCGCTGCGCTTCGCACAGCTGATCGGGGGGCTCGACGTACGATTCGCGCTCTGGTCGTTCCAGCACGACCTCGGCGACGTTGGCGGGCCAGCATTCGAGAGCGTCGCGCTGCGGCTGAACGACGGCACCCCCAAGCCTGTCCTCGACATCTGGTCCGGCTTCACGGCCCGCTGACGCAGCCCCGCCCTCGACGGTCCGTCGTAGCCGCTAGACTGCGTGCGCACCCCATACCGCAGCGAAAGATCGCCATGGCCCCCCACGCATCGAGTTCGACTTGCCGGGTTCGCGACGAACCCACGCGTCAGGTGTTCGCCGGGTGACGCGCGTCGCGGTCGTCGCCGATACGCATCAGCAGGATGACGGCTGGGGTTCGCCGCCCGAGCTGATCGAGGCGCTGCAGGGCTCCGACGTGATCCTGCATTGCGGCGACTTCGACGTGCTCGGCGTGCTCGACCACCTTGAGACGATCGCGCCGGTGCATGCGATCCGCGGCTATCCCGACCCGGACGAGGAAGGCGACCGCGTTGGCGGCGCGACGCGTGTTGTCACGATCGATGGCGTGCGCATCGGCATGACGCACGACCCCGCCTGGCCGAGCCCCGGCATCAGGTTCTCGCAGACGCTGGAGTTCCCGGAGATGCCGCTCAAGGAGTTGTGGCGACGCAAGTTCGGCGGGCCGGTCGATGTCGTCTGTTTCGGCGACACCCATGAGGAGTACATCGGCTTCTACGCGGGTGTGCTCTTCATCAACCCGGGCAGCCCGACGCGACCGGGCGTCAGGCACGCGAGCGGCGACCTCGGCACCTTCGCGACGCTCGACATCACCAACGGCGTCGTCTCCGCCGAGATCCACAAGTTGCACCGTGCCTCCTCGGAAGATTCGCCGGCCGCCCCGTGACCGCCGCCGGGAGCGACGCCTCGACGAACCGATCGACGGGCGGCAACGTCGACTCGCAGTACGTCACGCTTGAGCAGGCGCGGGCGATGCAGTGCAACGGCTGCGGCGACTGCTGCGACTCGCGTCGGACGAACGGCTACTGGACGTGGGGCGTGCTCCCGGAGCAGCAGTACCGCGAACTGACGTCGGGCGAAGCGCTGATCATCCCGCTTCAGGAGGTCGGTGAGCAGTGGGTCGAGCGCGACTTCCAGCCGGAGGACGCACACGAACTGACGCCGACACGCTTCCGATGCTCGGCGCTGGAAGAGCAACCGGACGGGCGAGCGCTCTGCGGTCGACATCTCGAAGAGCGGCCGCCGCGGTGCGGCGAGTATCCCGTGTGGGGTCCGGACATCGAACGCGACATCGAGGAGCACGGCGAGCTGTGGCTGCCGACGGATTCGCTGGTCCGCTGCACCTGGTACCGAGTCTGCGTCGTAGCTGACGACGACCCGCGTCTCGGGGCTGCGGCCGGGGTAGGGCAGGGTGAACCACTAGTGCCATAGGTCACAAACGGGTGGATTCGTGCTATCCTGTTTGCAGTTGATTTCGCAGGGCGTAGAGCGTCAGGCGAATGAACCTTCCTCTCATCTCACCTCTTCTTTGCTCGACGTTTACTCGTGGATGCCCGGAAGAGCTCCCGGCGGTGCCAACGCGGGACTTGGTTGGCGATCAGACGCACGGGTGTCCGGGGATTGAGTGGTACGCGAGCAGAGCGTCCGTCGGCTGTCGGGTGTTCACACTGCTTCGAACCGTGAGCCGCGTTAGCGGTATTCCGGTTCGGACTACGTTCGTACAACCAGCACAGCCTTTGGAAACGGACCATCTCACCAGTGACATTACTTTCATCCAGGCCGCGTACCAAGAAGTACGAAGACGAGGCCACCATCCAGATTGATGACGAGAAGACCGCCGGCGACCAGACCGACAGCTACGCTGTAGACCAGACGTTCGCGGAACTCGGCATCGCCGACGACCTTGTGGACGTACTCGCCGAGCAAGGCATCACCGAACCGTTCCCGGTACAGGCGATGACGATCCCCGACGCGCTCGAAGGGCGCGACGTGACCGGCAAGGCGCAGACCGGCTCCGGCAAGACGCTGGCCTTCGGCCTGCCGATGGTCGAGCGCACCGTGACGGCGCGACCGCGACGTCCGCACTCGCTCGTACTCGTACCGACACGCGAGCTCGCCAATCAGGTCGCTGAAGAGCTGACACCGCTGGCCGCGGAGCGCGGCCTCTGGCTCAGCGCAATCTACGGTGGCGTCTCGATGCCCCGTCAGATCTCGGCGCTGAAGGAGGGTCTCGACATCGTGATCGCGACCCCGGGTCGTCTCAACGACCTGATCGAGCGCAAGGAGATCTCCCTGCGCGATGTCGGCTTCGTCGTGATCGATGAGGCAGACCAGATGGCCGACATGGGCTTCTTCCCGCAGGTCGACCGCATCATGCAGCAGACCGGTGCCAAGCCGCAGACGCTGCTCTACTCCGCCACCCTCGACGGCATGGTTGGCACGCTGATCGAGCGCTACCAGAGCGACCCCGTGCATCACGAGGTTGAGTCGCAGAACGCCACCGTCGACACGCTTGAGCAGCGCTTTATCCGCGTCACCGCCGCCGATAAGATCGTCGTTGCCGCGAAGGTCTGTGCCGGCGCAGCGCGGGCGCTCGTCTTCGTGCGCACCACGCATGGCGCCGACCGTCTCGCCAAGCAGCTCGGCCGCGAGGGCCTGAACGCTGTCCCGATCCACGGCCGCCTCTCGCAGAGCAAGCGCGAGCAGACGCTGAAGCAGTTCGCCAGCGGCAAAGCGCCGGTGCTCGTTGCGACCAACGTCGCGGCGCGCGGGCTGCACATCGATGACATCGACCTCGTCGTCCACTTCGACCCGCCGGAAGATCACAAGGTCTACCTGCACCGCTCCGGCCGCACGGCCCGCGCGGGCAAGGAGGGCATGGTCGTCACGCTGGTGCTCCCGGAGCAGCTGCGCGATGTCACCCGGCTCGAGCAGAAGGCCGGCATCGACATCCAGATCGTGAAGATGTCCTCAGACGACCCGCGACTGCTCGACCTCGAGGCATGGGACCCGCCGCGCGGCATCGCCAAGACCGTTGGTGCCGCACAGCGCAGCCGTAAGCGTGGTGAGTGGAGCCTCGGCCAGACGAAGAAGCGCTCCGGCCGTGTCGCCGGCGGTGGCGGTAAGCGCCGCCGGTAGATTAGGGCCGCCGCTAGGTCAAGGCCGCTGCGGGGTCGACGATCCTGAGGCTACTCCGACGAGACCTCGTTCACGAGGTCGATCAGCCGTCCGAGATCTGCCAGTCGCTCGGCGACTGATGAGCCGCGCACAAAAGCGCGTAACGTCGTCACACCGGCATCGCGGTAGATCCGCAGCCGCTGCTTGATCAGGTCGTCCGTGCCGAGCAGGTTCGTGCGCGTCGCCAGTTCGAGCGGCACGCGATCGGCGGCCTCGTCGCGCTTGCCATCGAGCCACAGCGCCTGGATCTCGCGCCCTTCGTCGGCGTAACCCTGCTTCGCGAAGGCGTTCAGGTAGAAGTTGTCGCTGCGCGACCCCATCGCCCCGAAGGTGAAGGCGTAGCCGCGCGCGTGGCGCTTCGTGATCTCATCCACGTCGTCGCCGAACTCGACGGAGACCGACACCTGCAGGTTGAGGTCGGCCAGCGTGCGGCCGTTGCGCTCCGCGCCCACGCGCATCCGGTCGAAGAAGACATCCGCTGTCTCCGGGATGAACGAATTCCCGATCCAGCCGTCACACAGCTCGCCCGTCAGTTCGAGGTTGCGAGGGCCGAGCGAGGCAAGGTAGATCGGCACGTCGAATGGTTCGCCCGCGGGGCGGATCGCGCGGCCCTGCCCACCGGGCAGCGGTAGTTCGAACGTCTCTCCGCTGTACTCAAGTCGCTCCCCGCGACTGGCCATGCGCACGATCTCGATCAGTTCGCGGGTGCGTTGGACCGGCCGGTCGAAGGGGACGCCGTGCCAGCCCTCGATCACCTGCGGCCCGCTCGTCCCCAGTCCGAGGATGAAGCGACCGCCCGAGATGCTGGCCATCCCGCGCGCGGACATCGCGACCATCGCTGGCGTGCGCGCGCCGATCTGCATGATGCCGGTACCGAGCTTGATCGACGTCGTACGGGCCGCGATGAACGCCAGCGGTGTGAGTGCGTCCGTGCCCCACGTCTCGGCCGACCACAGTGAGTGCACGCCGAGCCGCTCGGCTTCGACCGCGTAGGTCGCCGCGCCTTCCCAATCGCCGGGGCCATTGCCCGCGATACCCGTCGAGACCTGCATGCGACGGCTAGGAGCCGGCCACGGGCGTCTCGACGAGAGGCTCCGTGCCCGGATCGGAACTTGGCTTTGGCGCGGCCACCGACGTTGCGAAGAAGATCAGCCCGACGGCCAGCCCGACAGCACCGATCGGCCAGAACGGGCCGCCGACGTCGTTCCCCTGCGTCGTGTCGATCGCCAGCCCGATGGCCGGGGCGAGCAGCATCGTCGCGAAGCGTTGCGCCTGGCTCTCGATCGAAAGCACCGTCGCCGCCTCGCCCTCGTCGCCGTAGCTGTCGAAGCGGGCCATCAGTACCGGACGCCACATGTCCTGCAGCACGTGCATCAGCACGAAGGCGACGATCAGCGCGCCGGTGATCTCCCACCAGCCGGCGGCCAGCGTGACCGCGAAGACGGCCGTGTTCGAGGCCCAGATCCAGCGTGCCGCGCGGTCTTCGCCGCCCGCGAGGTCAGCGACGCGGTGCGCGTTGCGGCTGGCGGCGCTCGAGAGCAGGTGCAGCACGAAGTAGACCGGACCAACGAGCAGGGCCGAGCGCTGTACCTCGGAGAGGTCGCCGCCTACCGCATAGCTGGAGGCCAGCGAGACCGCGAGCACCACGAGCACGGGCTGCAGGTAGCTCTTCACCGCGTGGAAGACGCCCTCGAAGGCCATCGACTCGAGGATCAGGCGTCGCAGTGGCTTCAGGCCGAGGGCGTTGCCGAACGCGCCACGCAGGTGCGAGAGCACCTCGCGTGGGCCGGGATTGCCGTCCTTCTCTCCCTCGAGCTCGGCGGGGTAGCCGAGGAAGTTCACGATGTTCATCGCGTAAGGGACGGCGGCGAAGAAGAAGACGAGCGTGTAGCTGTCCGTCGCGAGCACGAATCCGGCGGCGACGAGAGCGGAGACGGCGGAGCCGATCTTGCTCCACGAGCGCGTGAAGCCGTAGACCTTCGTCCGCTCGTCGCTGCGACCCTGCAGCCGGAGCCACGTGAAGATCATCGCCTTGTGCGTACCGGTACGGAACGCGTCGCCGACGGCAAGGAAGAACATAGCGCCGAAGAGCGGCGTGATGCCTGAGGCGAAGCCAAAGATCAGGAAGCCGACGATGTACGCCGCGAACGAGAGAATCATCGACTTGCGACGGCCGTAGAGGTCGGCGATCGCGCCGGACGGGATCTCCATCACGTTGGTCGCCAGCTCGCGGAAGGCGATCAGCAGCCCGATCTCGAAGAAGCTGAGCCCCATCTGGATCAGCGCGAGCAGCAGGAACGGCTCGAAGTACCGCTGGTTCTTCAGGAAGCCGTAGAGGCTGAAGCGAAAGATCATGCGCGAGCGTCCCTGGCGGCGATTCTACTACTTGCGCTGCGCAAATTCGCGCTTCGCCTCCTCGATCAGCGAGGGGTCGACGTACGCATCGAGCGCCGTCAGCGCCAGCGCCGTTGCGGCACGCAGCGTCAGCTCGTGCGCCTCCTGCGTGCCGGCCGCTTCGGTGAACCCGGCGTTGTGGTTGCCGAATTCCGACGGGATCTTGAAGCTCGGATGCAGCGAGGGCAGCACCTGACTGACGTTGCCCATGTCGGTGCTGGCTGCCGCAGCGACGGTGCGGTCGATCTCACCCGCCATCGCCTCGAAGTGCCCCTCGTAGGACTCGGCGAGCGGTGGCGACTGCTGCAGCTCCGAGTATGGGCGCTCGTCCCAGCGGTACTCCAGCCGAGCGCCGGTCTGCGCGGCCGCGCCCTCGAAGCAGGCGAGAACGCGCTGCTCCAGTTCGGGACGCTCCGAGACGAGCGGTGTGCGCACGAGCATCTTCGCCGACGTGTGCCCCGGGATGATGTTCTCTGCCTCGCCGCCGTTGCTGATGATGCCGTGCACGCGCCACGTCGGCTGGATCTGCTGGCGCAGCAGCCCGATCGCGCTGAACGCCAGCACCATCGCGTCCAGCGCATTCACGCCCTGCCACGGTCGGGCGGCAGCGTGCGCGTTCACGCCGTAGAAGTCGATGTCGAGCCGCCGGTTCGCGAGCGAGCTGGAACGCGCGGTGTCGGTGCGGTTGCCGGGGTGCAGCATCATCGCGAGGTCAATGCCGTCGAACGCTCCCTCATCGATCATCGCGATCTTGCCGCCGCCACCTTCCTCCGCGGGACTGCCCATGACGACGATCGTGCCCTCGCCGGGTTCGATCGCCTCCTGCAGCGCGAGGCCGACAGCGATGCCCGCCGTGGCGATCAGGTTGTGCCCGCAGGCGTGGCCGATGTCCGGCAGCGCGTCGTACTCGCAGATAATCGCCACCGTCGGCTCGCCGCTCCCGGCCACCGCGCGGAACGCCGTCGGCAGCCCGAAGGCGCTGCGCACGACCTCGAAACCATGCTCATCGAGGAACGTCGTCAGCGCCGCGTGCGCGTGCTCCTCCTCGAAGCGGACCTCAGGATGCCCGTGGATGTCGAGGTTGAGCACCCGCAGTTCATCCGACGCGGCGTCGATCGCCCTGCGGATCGTCTCGCGGCGAGCTTCGAGGTCGGCCACCATCGCTCCCTAGTCCTGCGGCGGGGCGGTGCCCCAGTCGATCGCGTTGTCGAGCATCGTCTGGTACGCATCTGTCTCCCACGGCCCGCGCAGGCGCAGCGGGTCTTCGCCCTGCTCCGTCGCACTCGGGTCAAGGTTGGGCTGGCTGTTCGACGCCGGTGAGTGGCAGTGCCCGAGCGCGTAGTACGTGACGCCGCCCTTGCCGATGTCGCGGGTGTAGGCGATGGCCCGCGTCTTGCCGTCTTCCATCAGAGTCGTGTCCTTGTCGTAGTCGAAGCCAAACGTGCCCTTCGACGGGTCCGGCCCCCATGAGGAGGTCAGTAGCACTCGCGTGTCCTCGTGCTGTAGCTCGACCATGTACGGCTCGTCGACGACATCGAACGTCGCGGGCAGCCCCTGCACGAGCGGGTGGCTGTTGTCCGTGACCTCGACATCGAAGCGGCGGATCGGCGGGTGGCTGACGAAGAATCCACCGAGCGTGTCGTGGTGGCTCGTCTTCATCATCCGTCGTCGCTTGCCTTCGCCCTGGCGCGCGGCCTTACCGCCGGTCGAGCCGTGCAGACCGAGCCAGCGCCCGCCGCTGTCGATCCATCGCCGCACGAACGTGTTCTGCTCGTCATCGAGGAAGGGCCCGGCGGTGTAGGTGATCAGGAACTGGCTGTTCGGCAGCCACTTCTCGATGTCGGTGAAGTCGCCAGCCACCGTCGTCAGCAGTTCGCGCTCCTGCAGCCGCTCAAGGATGCGCATCCGTGCGTAGTCCATGTCGTGACCGCCGAGCGCTCCGACGGGGTAGCCCCCGGCGACGACGTGTACTCGCCCGACCTGTGCGTTGCTCACCATCTCGTCCTCCTCGCGACTGCGGGTCCCCACGGAAGTTGCAGGCGGATTGTAGTACGCCCGGACAAGGAACCGACGGAAGGCAGCGATTCAGATTCAGAGCGAGTCTGACGGCACCTCGTGTATAGTCCGCCCACGGATGTAATCCGGCGCTGGGGGGGTGTGGCATGAGCTGGCAAGACGAGTTCAAGCAGAAGCTGATGAGCAAAGAAGAGGCCGCGCAGCTCGTGCAGGCTGGCGACACGTTCTGGTCGAGCATCGGTGGCGATGCCCGCAGCCTGATGTCGGCGTTGCTGCCCCGGGTCGTTGAACTGAACATGAACGTGAAGATCGTCGCCTGCTCGCCAACACCAGCGCAGGAGTGGTTCTTCGACGAGTACGCGGCGCTTGAGTTCGACCTCAGCTCGCAGGTCTACGCCGGCCCCACGGCCCGCATCGCGCTCGAAGGCCACCGCGCCGACTGGTACCCGAGCCTCTTTTCGAACAGCTTCAACGTCTGGGACTTCCGCCAGGAGCACCTGCCGACGATCGATGTCTTCGCTACCAGCGTCACTCCGCCGGATCAGGACGGGTACGTCACTTTCGGCGGCATGCCGTGGCAGAAGGGCGACTTCGCGCGTCGTGCCCGCACCACGATCATGGAGATTGTGCCATGGCTTCCCAACGTGCCCACAACCGAGCGTCTGCATGTATCAGAGGTCACGGCCTTCACGCACACGGAACTGCCCGAAGATCCGATGCTCGCTCAGCTTGCGGCCCGGCGCGGCCCGACCCCCGAAGCGGCTCCCGTGGCCGGTTTCGTTGGCGAGATCATGGAAGACGGGGACACGGTGCAGATCGGCGCCGGTCGCACATCGAGCCTGCTCGGGCAGGAGGGGCTGTTCGACGGTCGCAAGGACATGGGCTGGCATTCGGAGATCACTCCCGGCGTGCTTCCCTACATGATGGATGGCACGATCAACGGCTCCCGCAAGAGCTACGACACTGGTATCCACGTGATGGCGACCGTGAGCGCTCGCAGCCCTGAGGAGTTCGAGTGGCTCGATAACGATCCACCCGTCGAGACCCGCTCCGTCACGTGGGTGAATCACATCATGAACATCGGACGGCACGAGAAGATGCTGTCGATCAACAATGCGTTCCAGATTGACCTCACCGGTCAGGTCGCCGCCGAATCTCGCGCCGCGGAGATCTACAACGGCACCGGCGGACAGCCGGAATTCCACATCGGTGCCGCGATCGCGCCCGGTGGTAAGGCGATCACGGTACTGCCATCGACAGCAGCCGAGGGTTCGATCACCCGCATCGTCCCCCACGTCGATGACGGCTCCTACATCACGGTGCCGCGTCACTTCGCCGACTACGTTGTCAGCGAGTTCGGCATTGCGCGACTCGGCGGCAAGAGCGAGCGGCAGCGCGCTGAAGAGCTGATCTCGATCGCGCACCCCGACTACAGGGGCATGCTCAGGGACGCCGCGCGGACGACGTTCTACCCGTCAGGCGTCAGCGAGTCGGTACTCGGCAAGTAGTGCGTTAGGGCGTCGATGGTGGCGCCCAGTTGACGACACCGATCGCGCCCAGTCCGGCGGGCAGTTGCGCGAGTCCGTCACCGACGCCGTAGCGTTCCTCGACCAGCGCGCACATGCGCTGATCCTTCTCCGTCCCCGGCTGGAGCCAGAGGAAGCGTCGTGCGGTGTCGCAGGCACGATCGAGTGGGACCGGCTCACCCTGGCTCACGGCCAGCGTCTCCAGCTCGGGCTCGACCCCACGGGCCGCCAGCACGGCCATGAACTCCGGCATCGCAGGCAAGGAGGCTCGCGGTTCGCCGTGAACCAGCTCCCACAGCGGGTTCAGGTTCGCGCCGCGTGAGCGATCGCTGAGGATCACGATGCAGCGACGTCGCGTGTGCCGCTCCATCGCGTCGAGGAACGCCGTGATATTCGCCTCGTCGTAGAGCACGTGCGAAGCAAGGCTGACATCGACGTCCTCGCTCCAGCCGTCGACGGGCCAGCGACCCTCGCGGGCGTCGACGTTTAGGACGCCGGTCTCCGCCATCGCGGCGTCCATCGTCGTGCGCATTGCCGCTGACGGGTCGAGCGCGATTACGTGCCGCACCTGCTCGGCGATCGGCACGGCGAAGCGCCCGCCGCCTGCGCCGATGTCCAGCCAGACGTCGTCCGGCCGCGCGTGCTGCTCGACGAGCGGCATCTCGATCGAGGGGCGGCGACCGGGCCGGAAGTCCGCCGCTCGCGACTCGTAGTGGTCGTCCTGTGGCGGATTCTCCCGCAGCCGCGGGATCTGCTCCGCGTCCGCTGCGACGCGGCGCTCCCACTCGTCGATGGCGTCGGGCACGTCGTTCGTCATCGCATCATCGCCCTATCGAGGGGCGGCGAGCCGTCAGGCCAGCAGCTCGGCGGCGTCGAGCTTGAATTCCTCAAGCATGTCGGCCGCGTACGTGATGCGCCCTGACAGCATCTCGGGCTCGCTGTGGGCCAGCCGGAAGCACGCCTCGGCCATGTGCTCGACCGGGGTCACCGTGTCCTTGTTCGCCTCTGTGACCAGCCCGTGGTGCAGCACGCCCGGCGTCGCGACGAGGCCCGGCGAAATCACGTTCACAGCGATCCCGTCGCCGTAGACCTCGGAGGCCAGCCCCGTTGTGAACCGCTCCAGCGCGGCCTTGCACATGCCGTAGACGGTGCCGCCGCCGCGCCCCTCGAGCTGGGGGTGCAGTGCCGCGTGCGAGGAGATGTTCACGATCCAGCCCTCGCCCTTCTCGCGCATGCTCGGCATCACCATCTGCGCGAGGTGGAACGATGCGAACACCTGCACCTCGAACATCAGCTTCTGGCGCTTCTCCGGGAACTGCTGCACCGGGATGAAGTAGGTCACGGCCGCGTTATTGACGAGGATGTCGGCGGGCCCGAAGGCCGCCTCCGTCTCCTTGATCAGGTTCTCGCGGTCGTCGCTGTTGCCCAGGTCGCAGCGCACCGCCACGGCCTCACCGCCGGCGGCGTTGATGCGCTCGACGACGCCGTTGATGCTGCCGGGGAGCGGGTGGTCGCCCTCATCGACGGTGCGCGCGGAGACGACGACCTTCGCGCCGTCCATCGCATAGCGGATCGCGATCGCCTCGCCGATGCCGCGCGACGCGCCGGTGACGATCGCCACCTTGCCCGCCATGAGCCCGTCCTTATTCACTGCTGGTGCCATCTGCTGTTCCTTCTCCTTCATCTGAGGACTGCATCACGCCGATCGGGTGGTGCGCCGTCGCCAGATTCGACTCAAGTCTGCCGCGCGAACGTACGAAGCTGCGCGATCGGCGTCAAGAATCCGTGTCCGACGTCGCGACTGAGTCCGGCTGCGGGTCGTTCACCCGCTCCAGCATGCGCTCGGGGTGTCCGAGCACTACTGCGGCGATCGAGAGCACCGGCAACAGCGCCATCGCCATGATTCCGACGTCGTAGTTGCCGGTGAGATCGTGGAAGAGCGCGAGCGGGAAGGGGCCGATCGCCGCGCCGGTGATCGTCACCATCATCGCCGAGCCCTGCACGCGTCCGAGGCCGAAGCGGCCGTAGTAGTGCGCCCACGTCACCCCCTGCACGATGCGCTGCGAGCCGCCGGCGACGCCCATCGTGGCGACGTAGATCACCGCGATCCACAGCGACGTCACGACCATCGACATCGCCAGCACCACCAGCAGCGCCACCATCGAGAAGATGAAGAGCCGCTTCGGCCCCGTCCGCTCAACGACGAACCCGGCGATCATCGACGTCGATGCCGACGCGATCGCGAAAACGATGAAGACCGCCGCCGCGACCGTCGCGCTCAGCCCTCGCTCTTCGAAGATCGATGTCTGGTGGAAGATCAGCGCCGTCGTCACCAGCCCGGGCGTCGATAGCGGCAGCGCGAGCAGCCAGAACGACGGCGACGAGAGCACGCGACGCTGGTCGTCCCGCGGATCGGTGCTCGTGAGCGTCTTCTCGACCTCCGGCGGCTGCGAGTAACCGTCGGGATAGAGGTCGACGTCCTCCGGCCGGTTGCGCGCGAAGATCAGCGCCGCCGGCACGACGAGCAGCAGCACGATCACGCCGAGCGCACCGTACGCCTCGCGCCACCCGAACTCGTCGATCAGGAAGCGCGAGAGCGGCGGCAGGATCGCGTTCGAGAGCGGGAAGCCAAGCCCCATCAGCGCGATCGCGCGCCCGCGACGCATCACGAACCACTGGTTCACCAGCAATGTCGCGTTGATCGTCAGCGCGCCCTGGCCGAGCGCTCGCAGGCCGGCAAACGAGAGGTAGAACGCCACGACCCCCGCCGCGAACGCCATCCCGAAACATGCTCCCGCGAAGCCAATACCGACGATCACGACCATGATGCGCGGCCCCACGCGGTCGGCCATGCGACTGACGATCGCCACCATCGCGGCGCTCAGGCCGGTGCTCAGCATGTAGAGGCTGGAGATCGTCGAACGGGAGAAGCCGGTCTCCTCCATGATCGAGTCGATGAAGATCGAGAAGACGAACGACTGCCCCGGACCGCTGCTGAAGGCGATCAACGCGCCAACGACCACGATCACCCAGCCGTAGAAGAAGCGACCGCTGCCCGCCGGGGCCGATGGCATCGAACGGTTCATGCAGTCCTTTCGACGTTCGCCGCTAGAGCGCCGCCCGCTATCATTCGGCGGCAGCGCGGCGAGCCGAGTCGCAGCATCGCATCGAAGGGAAGTGTGCGCATGGATCTGGGCCTATCCGGGAGGTCAGCGGTCGTCACCGGCGGGAGCCGGGGCATCGGCCTCGCCATCGCGCAGGCGCTCGCAGCCGAGGGTGCCAACGTCACGATCTGCGCACGCAACGAGGACGGTCTCGATGCTGCTGCGACGCTGATCGCCGGGCAGTCCGCCGACGGCAGCGCGGAGGTGCTGACGGTCGTCGCGGACGTCACCGATGCCGATGACTGCGCGCGCCTGATCGACGCTGCTGCTGCGCGCTTCGGTGGCATCGACATCCTCGTCAACAACGCGGGCGCCTCAGTGCGTGCCGACGACATCGAGGAGGCCTGGCGAGCCTCGTTCGAGTTGAACACGCTCGCCGTCGTGCGCCTGATGGAACTTGCGAAGCCGCATCTCGCGAAGGCGGAAGGCGGTGGCTCTGTCGTCAACATCTCGTCGATCTTCGGGCGTGAGTCGGGCGGCTCCGGGCAGTACAACGCCACGAAGTCGGCGCTGATCGCGGCATCGAAGAATTACGCGCTCGCGTGGGCCAGCGACGGCGTCCGCGTGAACACGGTCGCCCCCGGCTCGATCGCGTTTCCCGGTGGTTCGTGGGGTCAGCGGCTGGAGAGCGACCCCGAGGGGATGGCCGCCTTCATCGACGCAAACATCGCGGCCGGGCGCTTCGGCCGCGCCGACGAGGTCGCCGACGTGGTCGCGTTCCTGGCCTCGCCACGCGCGTCATGGCTCGTCGGCGCGACGATCAACGTCGATGGCGGCCAGTCGCGCTCAAACATCTGATCGTACATCCGAGCGGTGCGCCGAGACGTATACTGATCGAGGCCTACGCCGGGCGACAGGGGATCCAGTGGCGATAGCACTCGACAGCGCGTCGCACGCCGCCGCCGATGATACGACTCCGCAGCCGGCGGCACGCTCACGCACTGTAGAGTCACGGGTGGCGCAGCTGCTACGCGCGGCTGGCCGCTGGGCGGTGCGCACCTTCGACCACGTCAACGGCGCGCGCCCCGTGAGCGACATCCCTTACGCGGACTTCGCGATGGTCGGTCGTGCCGGCGAGGCCTGAGACGACATCAAGCTGACCGTGGGTCAGATCTACGAGACGGCAGGCATCCGAGGCGGCGCGGGGTTCAAGCTGCGCGGCTAGTTGATGAGGTAGAGCACCGGGTAGAAGAAGACCCACACCACGTCGACGAAGTGCCAGTACATCACCACCGCGGCGATCGCCCAGTGGTTCTGCGCCGTGAAGCGCCCCTGACTCGCCAGCCGGTAGACGAGGCCGAGCAGCAGGATGCCTGATGCAACGTGCGTCGCGTGCATGCCGGTCATCGAGAAGAACGCCGTGCCGTAACCCTCGTACACATGGAAGTGCGCGATCGACCACTCGTAGACCACGCCGCCCATGAAGATGGTGCCGAGCACGATCGTCAGCAGCAGCATCAACTTGGCGTGCGCGACGTTGCCGTGCGCGATCGCGGTCTCCGCGCGGAACGCGGTGAGGCTGCTCAGCAGCAGGATCGCCGTGATGCCGAGACCGAGCGTCTGGCTCAACTCGTCGGGCGTCTCGGTACCAACGAGGTAGAAGCGAGCGGTCGCCAGCAGCGCGAAGAGCAGGCCGTCCGAGATGAAGAACAGCCATAGCCCGAGCTGGTTCATGCGCAGGCGTGTCGCCGGCGACTCCGTGTGCGCCGGAGCGGCGCTTTCAGCGGCCATCAGGAGTGGTCCTCCGAGTTCCAGAGTCGGGGCATGTGCATGAAGAAGGTGACGATCAGCCACGCCTTCGCGAGCGCGATCGGAGCCAGCATCAGGATCACCGCCGACGTCATGTCGATTGCCGCGAAGACAAGGAATTCGACGAGCGTCAGCAGTGCCAGCAGTGCGATCACCAACAGCCCGTTGTTCTGAGCCGTCGCCTCGGGGTTGTCTCGTTCCACGATCTCCTCCTCGTCCCGGCCTAGTCGCCACCGGCAGGCGCGCCTGCCGGTGCGGATTCCACGTGCTTCGCACCGGGAACACCGTAGTCATACGGGTGACCGACGACGACTGGCGGCGTCGGGAAGTTGTGCTCGGCGGGCGGCGACGGGAGCTCCCACTCGAGTGTGCGTGCCTGCCACGGGTTGGCCTCGGCTCGTTCGCCGCGAATCCATGACATCACCATGTTCACGACGAAGAAGAAGAACGAGATGCCGAGCACCGCTGAGCCCAGGCTGATGATCATGTTCAGGTCCGCGAACTCGGCCGGGTAGTCGGCGACACGACGGTTCATGCCCTTCACGCCGACCTGGAACATCGGAATGAACGTGAGCTGGAAGCCGATGAACATCAGCCAGAAGTGCGTCTTACCCAGCGTCTCGTTGAACTGGCGCCCCGTGATCTTCGGGAACCAGTAGTAGAGGCCCGCAAAGAGCGCGAAGATCTCGCCACCCATGATTGTGTAGTGGAAGTGCGCCACGATGAAGTACGTGTCGTGCAATAGCAGGTCGGTGGGGATGTCGGCGAGATAGATGCCGGTCAGGCCGCCGATCATGAAGTTGAAGATGAACCCCAGCGCGAACAGCATCGGCGTGCGCAGCCAGAGCTTGCCCGCCCAGATCGTGCCCAGCGCCGCCAGGAAGATGATGCCCGTCGGGATCGAGATCATTTCCGTCATGATCAGGAACGGCGCCTGCAGGTAGTCCTCCATGCCACTGGTGAACATGTGGTGCGCCCAGACGATGCCGGAGAGCGCCACGATCCCCAGCAGCCCGCCCACCGCCCAGCGGTACGCGAACAGCGGCTTCCGTGAGAAGTGTGTCATCACCTCGAGCGCGATGCCGAATCCGGGGAGCACCATCACGTAGACCGCCGGGTGCGAGTAGAACCAGAAGAAGTGCTCGTACAGCAGCGCGCTGCCGCCCTCCGAGGCTCGGAAGAACGAGGTGTCGGCGACTCGGTCAAGCAGCACCATCAGAAGCGACGCGGCGAACGCCTGCGTGAAGAAGAACGAAATCAGCGAGGCCGCGAAGACCCCCCACACGAAGATCGGCAGACGCCACCACGTCATGCCCTCAGCACGCATGTAGATGATCGTCACGAGGAAGTTGATGCCGCCGACGATCGAGACCACCCCGAAGGTGATCACGGCGAGGTTGAACAGCACCTGTCCGGAGTCGTTGAGCACGCTCAGCGGGGGATAGGCCGTCCAACCGGTGTCCCAGCCGCCAAGCTGCGGCGAGAACGTGGAAATTAGCAGCATCACTGCCACCGGCGGGACCAGCCAGTAGGAGGCCGCGTTGAGGCGCGGGAACGCCATGTCGGCCGCACCGATCATCAGCGGCACGACGTAGTTGCCGAACCCTCCGACGATGATCGCGACGGCCACGGCGACCATCGTGATGCCGTGCAGGCTCATCGCCCGGTTGTACGTGTCGTTGTTGAAGAGCTGCATGCCGTCGGTGGCCAGTTCGACCCGAATCAGCATCGCCACCAGGCCGGAAATCAGGAACAGCGCCGCGAAGGTGACGATGTACTGCACGCCGATCACCTTGTGGTCGGGGCTGAAGTCGAAGTAGCGCTTCCAACCGGTTGTCGTGAACGGGCGCGGCTCGGCGCCGAACCACTCACGGCCCCAGTACTTCCAGCCCCCGACGCCGAGCAGCCAGCCAATCAGCGCAAGCGGATAGCCGGTGCTCCACGAGAGTTCCGTCTCCCAGAAGCTGAGGTCCATCGACTGCCGGATCAAACCGGTGATGCTGATGCCGAGCCCGAAGCCGATGACTGCCAGGACCAGGCCCAGCACAAGCGGGATTCGCAATACTCGCATCGTCACTTCACCTTCGACGCGGTCGCGCCCTGAGATTCGAGCCAGCGTTCAAACTCGTCCTGCTCCACGACCCGAACGTCCATAGACATCCCGGCATGGAAGAGTCCGCAGAGTTCAGTGCACTGGAGGCGGAACGCCACGTCACTCGCATCACCAAGCCGGTTCGGCGTGACGAACATCTCCGTGATCTGGCCCGGTACCGCATCCATCTTCACGCGGAACGCCGGCACCCAGAAGGCGTGCAAGACGTCACCCTCGATGGCGGTGATGTTGAACTGGATGCGCGTATCGATGGGCAGCACCATCTCGTCGACGGGCGAATTCACGCGCACGCCGCTCTCCGGGTACTCGATCGCCCAGGCCCAGCGGAAGCCGGTCACGTTGACCTCGAGGTCGGCGTGACGGTCGGCTCGCAATTCGAAGAGGCCGGTTAGCCCCGGGTGGATCATGACTGCGACCGCCAGCGTCGAGGTGACGATCAACCACGCGAGCGGAACCGCGCCGCGCCCGAACATCGGAGGGCCATCCTCGGTCGGCTGGCCCGGCGAGCGGAAGCGGATGACGCTGTATGCCACGCCGGCGACGACGAGACCGAAGACCGGCACCGCCATGTACGTCAGCGTCATAAAGGCGTCGTCGATGATCCTCGCCTCTTCTGCGCCGGCGGTTGGGAAGGGGTCCAGGACGTAGTACGTCACTGCTGCGGCGATCGCACTTACGACCACCCAAATCACGGCAAGAACAATCAGATCACGTTTCATAGTCAGGGACTTTCGTGGAATTCGGCCGGGGTCACTAGGGACATTCGTCACGAAGGCGCTATGACTTTAGTCATATGGACATCGGGACTATGTGCGGTGGGTCACAAGCCCGCGATCGGCGACCATTCGTGCCAATAACGCAAGAAGGTGGACGGCAGGTCTAAGGAGAGTCGACGGATGATTTCAATCAAGAGCCGGTGGGTCGCGGGGGTCTCGCTCTCGCTGATCGCGGCGCTGGCGATCGGGTGCAGCAGCGACAGCGACGACGATTCATCATCGTCCGCGTCGTCGGCAGCAACCACGACCGCGGCTGCTCCGGCAGCGACGACCGCACCGGCTGCCGACGCCGCCGGGATCGCCGTCTCACTCACCGAGTGGGGTGTCGCTTCCGATGTTCCAACGGGGCAGTCCGGCGAGGTCACGTTCAGCGTGACGAATGACGGCGCGACGCCGCACGAGCTCGTGGTCGTGAAGAGCGATCTTGGTGCCGACGCGCTGCCGGTCGCCGTTGGCGCAGCCGACGAGACCGTGCTCGACGTGCTCGGGCGCACCGCAACGCTCGATGGCGGCGGTTCCGAGGACCTGACGATTTCGCTGGAGGCGGGCAGCTACGTGCTGATCTGCAACATTCCCGCGCACTACGGTCTCGGGATGCGCGTGGGCTTCACCGTCGAGTAACGGCGCGACCAGAGTGCCCACCTCGGGCACACAACTGGAGAGCCCCCGGCGTCACGCCGGGGGCTCTCTGTATCTCCGGGTGTCATGGTTCGCCCGGCCGTGAGCGGCGCTGCACGCACCACCGCCCGGTAAGCAGGCGCTTCGACGGACGCGCTATCATCCGCGCCTGATGGTCGTACCCTCGCTCTCCCCCGGCGCCCTCGATGGCGTGCGCGCGCTCACGCTGGTCGATGGCCCCGGCGCCTACGGCCCGCGACTGCTGAGGGGGCTCGGCGCTGAAGTGATCCGCCTCGAACGCCCCGGGGGCTCACTCCAGCGCCACCGGCCGCCGCCCTCCGCACAGCACCCTGCACCGAGCGTCCCGACCAGCGAGGAGGGCGCGCCCTCGCTGTACTTCCTCCACTACCACACCGGGATGCAGGGCATCACGCTCGACCCGACCGCGCCCGGCGGCCTCGATCTGCTGCGACGGCTGCTCGATACCGTCGACGTCGTCTTCGACAACGGCGAGCTACAGTCGTGGGGCGTAGACCTCGATGCGTTGGCAGCAGGACCGCGTCCGCTCGTCGTCGTCTCGGTGACGCCGTTCGGGCTCGACGGCCCGCGCGTGTACTGGCAGGGCGGCGACCTGATCGCGCAGGCGATGAGTGGGATGCTCGGCATCTTCGGATACGCCGAGGAGCGCCCGGCTCGCTTCGGCCCGGAGCAGGCCTCGGAGATGAGCGGGCTCGCGGCGGCGCTCGGCGCGCTGATCGCGCTCTACGGGGCGCAGCACGGCGGCGGCGGCGAGGTGATCGACATCGCGATGCAGCGGGTCGCGGCGCTGGTCTCCTTCCAGATGTGGAACGCCTCGATCCACGACCAGTTCGGGTTCGACCGCCGGCGCCTGCCGCGCACCGACGGTCTACCTGTCGGGCTCTACGAAGCCGCGGACGGCTACTTCCTGCTTGCCGCCTGGCGCAAGGTCGACGAGGCGCTCGCGCTGCTCGACTCCGTCGGCGAGAGCGCCGGGCTGCGCGACCTGCGCGCGGAACTCGGCGATGCGCAGTTCATCGCGCACGCCGACGCTGATGCGGCGATGATTCGCTTCGCCGCGACACGAAGCCGCGCCGAGGTCGTCGAGCTGATCCAGCGCTTCGCGATGATCGGGCTGCCGGTGCATGACGCGGCCGACCTGGTGGCCGACCCGTTCCTGCAATCGCGCGGCACCTTCGTCGAGGTCGAAGCGCCGGGCCTGCCGTCACCGCTGCTCGACAGCGGAGCGCCGGTCCGGTTCAGCGAGACGCCCTACGTCGCAGCCGCGCGCCCGCCGCTGCTCGGCGAGCACAACAGCGATGTCTACGGCAGCCTTGGGCTGACCGAGGCGCAGATCGCGGCACTGCGCGGGCAGGGGGCCGTCTGATGGCCGGCATGCTCTCCGGCATCCGCATCGTCGACCTTTCGTGGATCATCGCCGGCCCACTGGCGGGTCGCCTGCTCGCCGACTTCGGCGCGGAGGTAGTCAAGGTCGAGTCGCGCCGTCGCATGGACGTCGGGCGCGGCAACCGCACGCCGCTCTACGGCGAGCTGCCGGGCGACGCGAACAGCAACCCGGACACCGGCGGCTACTTCCAGGACGCGAACGCCGGGAAGTCGTCGGTTACGCTCAACCTGCAGTCAGACGGCGGCCGCGAGCTACTGCTGAAGCTCGTCGTGGCGTCCGACGTCGTGATCTGCAACCTCGCGGGTGACCAGCTTGAGCGCTGGGGCATCGGCTACGACGTCGTGCGCGAGCTGAACCGCGGCATCATTGTCGTGAACATTCCGACGATGGAGAGCAGCGGGCCGCGCCTCGCCTGGCGCGGATTCGGCGACATGTTCGCAGGCATCGCGGGGTTGAAGTCGGTCAGCGGCCACCCCGGCGAGGCGCCGGTGCCGTGGGGGCACAACTACGGCGACTTCGCATCGAATCCCTTCCACGCCGCGATCGCGATCATGGCGGCCCTGATGCACCGCGACCGCACCGGCGAAGGGCAGTTCATCGAGGTCAGCCAGTACGAATCGACGGTCAGCCTGCTCGGCACGACCCTGCTCGAGCACAGCCTCACTGGCGAGGCTCCACAGCCGAAGGGCAACCGCGACGACGTGGCCGCGCCGCACAACTTCTACCACTGCGAGGGCGATGACTCGTGGTGCGCGATCGCGGTCGAGTCAGACGAGCAGTGGGCCGCGCTCGTCGACTTCGCCGGCATCTCCGCGCTCGCGGACGACGACTTCGCCACCGTCGAGGGCCGCCGTAGCAACGAGGAGGCGATCGATGCGCTGCTCGACGCGTGGACCGTCGGCTGGGAGCCGCAGCCGTTGGCGGAAGCGCTCCAGCAGCGCGGTATCCCCGCCGGGCCGTACCAGACCCTCGGCGAACTCGTGCGCGACGACCCGACGTTGAGCGATCGCTACTATCACCGCCTTCCGCACCCCTCGGGCCGCGACTTCCTCGTACACGGCAGCCCGATCCAGGCGCGTCGCAACCCCGCGGACGTGCGCCTCGGACCGCTGATCGGCGAGCACACGTACGAGGTGCTGACTGAGATACTCGGCCTGAGCGCTGACGAGGTCGCGGAATACGCCGCGGCCGGTGCCCTTGAATGACCGTCCCGCGCAGCCGCGCGTGAAGGAGGAGCTATGACCTGGCAACCTGAAGTCGACGAGATCAACCGCAGGCGCGAGATCGCCGCCGCGATGGGCGGCCCTGAGGCCATCGAGCGCAAGCACTCCCGCGACGAACTGACGCTGCGCGAGCGCATCGACGCGATGCTCGACGACGGCACCTTCCGTGAGGTCGGCCCGATCAGCGCCGGTGTCGAACGCGATGACGACGGCAACTTGCTCGAGATCACGCCCTCCAACTCGGTGATCGGCACGGGCCGCATCGATGGTCGCGAGGTCGTGATCGGTGGCGAGGACGCCACGATCCGCGGCGGCGCGTCGGACGGCGGCGGCAGCGCCAAGGGCTACTACATCGAACACCAGGCGCGGCAGTTGAAGGTGCCGCTGGTGCGACTGCACGAGGGTGCCGGCGGCAGCGTGAAGACGAACACCAGCCGCCACGCCGGGCGCGCGCTCGCCGGATCCCCGGTCTCGCCTCACGCTGACCTGCTGGGCACCGTGCCGGTGGTCGCCGGGGCGATGGGTGCCTGCGCCGGCATCGTGGCTGCGAGGGTCGCCGCGAGCCACTTCTCGGTGATGGTGCGAGATGCCTCATTCCTCTTCGCGGGTGGTCCGCCGGTCGTCGAACGCGCGATCGGGCACGCGCCGTCGAAGGAGGAGCTCGGCGGGTGGCGCGTGCACGCCTTCAGCGGGCTCGTCGACAACGTCGCCGAGGACGAGGCGGATTGCCTGCGTCAGATCGCGGCGTTCCTCGGCTACCTGCCGCCGAACGTCTGGGAGTTGCCGCCACGCGCCGAGCCGGCGGACGCACCGGACGGGCGTACGGAGGAACTGCTGTCGATCATCCCCCGCGATCGACGTCGCACGTTCCGCCCCGATCAACTGATCACCGCCATCGTCGACGACGGCTCCTTCTTCCAGATCACGCCCCACTTCGGCCGAGCCCTGATGACCGGGCTGGCGCGCGTCGATGGCTACCCCGTCGGCGTCATGTGCAACGACCCGAACTTCAACGGCGGCGCGATGGACGCCGATACGGCCGACAAGCTGAGCCGCTTCGTCGACCTCTGCGACACGTTCCATCTGCCGATCCTCAGCTTCGAGGACGAACCGGGCTTCATGGTCGGCGTCGACGCAGAACGATCCGGCACCCTGCGCAAGGGCGTGCGCGCTCTCGCTGCCGTCAATCAGGCCGCGGTGCCGTGGGTGAACTTCATCGTGCGCCGCGCTTACGGCGTCGCTCAGGGCGCGCACCACAACGGCAACGGCCCCGTCTACGCGTGGCCATCAGGCGAGTGGGGCTCGATCCCGATCGAGGGCGGCGTCTGGGCGGCCTATCGACGCGAGATCGAAGCCGCGCCCGATCCCGAGCAACGTCGCCTCGAACTCGAAGCGGAGCACGAGAAGGACCGCACTCCGTTCCTGCGTGCCGAGTCATTCGGGCTGCACGACCTGATCGACCCGCGCGAGACCCGTCAGCTCACCGTCGAGTGGGTGCAGCGCGCCCAGATCGAACTGCGCACGCAGGTCGGCATGCGCATGCGACCCATGCGGCCCTGAGGCAGGCAGCCGCTCGTCACTGACGACGCGCGGTCCGTCAGTCGTTGCAGGGTGAGAGCGCGCTGGAGGGTGGCCATGGGACGCCCGGTCGAGTCGCGTCGAAGCACTCTCGCGTCACCGGGATATCGAAGACGTTCCCGTTGATCGTCTCGACGATCAGCACCGGCAGACAAGTCGCGCTCTCGTCGGTCACGCAGCGCGCCCAGAACACCTCATCGAAGGGCCCGGCGGAGCGGACGCTCGTGCCATCGAGTGCGCCACCGACCTCCACGTATCGCGCCATCACCGCGGCGTTGCCGACCTCGATGTCGGCGTCGCTGCTGCAGGCGCTGAAGAGGGCAGCGGTCACGGCGGCGGTCAACGCCACCGCAACGAGCAGAATCGCAGATTTCATGCCGTTTCCTTTCGCAGCCGCGCGCTGCGGCCCCTACTCCACGGACGGCGCCGCGCCGGCCGCACTGTCGGGGCTGTCGGCCAGCAGACCCTGTTCGCCCTGATCCTCATCGCGCAGACCGCGGCGGATCACCGTGACCGCGTGAGGCGGGATGTCTGAGGGCCACTCGTAATGACCCGTCTCGATCGACCGGTCGACCTCCGCCAGCTCGCTGAACGTTGTTCCTGCGAGATGTTGTCGCAGTAGCTCCGTGCCACGTGCCCACGTCTCGTGCAGCGGGCAGACCGTCTCCCAGTCGCACGGCCCTCCCGAGAGGGCGCAGGCACGCGCCTCGATCGGCCCCTCGGCAAGTTCGATCACTCTGAGCAACGTGATCTGGTCGGGCGATTCGCACAGCTCGTAGCCGCCATCCGGTCCGGCGACCGACCTCAGCACTTCGTACTGCACCAGGTTGGCGAGAATCTGGCGCAGATAGGCGAGCGGCACGTCCATCTCGGAAGCGATCTGACGCGCCTTCCGACGCTCACCAACATGGTGGCGGGCGAGAGAAAGCACGGCTCGCACCGTGTAGTCACCCTTGCGCGTCAACGTGTGCTCCATGACGCCTCTCAGAACTCCTGAAGCGTAGTACTCAACATTCATCGCGGCGCTCGACGAACGTCCCTCTGTGTCCGGGACTTAGCGCCCGACCTTGATTCTGGCGGTCCGGACGAATGTCCCGACGTCGGCAGGACCAACGTCAAGAATTACTTGTGACGGTCTGCACGAATGTCCATATGAATCCGGGACTAACGCCAGCGTGCGGTCGTGATGATTTGCACGATGCTGCATTCGTGGAGGAATCACGATGACATCGACTGATCGCTCCGGGCGAAGCGCTCGCCCCTTATGGGCATTACCGAGGGCTGCCTCGCGGTGCGATTTCACGACATCGCCGGGTGGCCGCTTCCTGTACCGAACGGCACTCGGAAGGAGGACTTCGATGCCAATTGATCCCACCAGGTTTGCGCAGGCGGAGCAGGGCGATGGCATGTCCACTGCCGGCTCGTTCATCCTCGGCATCGGCCTCTCGCTCGGCTGCGCGAGTTGCGTCGGCATCGTCGGGCTCACGCTGCTGATGCCGCTGCTCACCGTGCTCGGTGCGGCATCGATGGGCGTCGTCTTTGCGGCCTTCGGTATCCTCGCGTTCGGCTACCTGCTGCCGTTCGTGCTGGTCGTGACAGGCCTCCCCGAGGGCCTCACGCTGCATCGTCGCGTCTCGCTTGAGCGCTGGTTGCGCGCAGGCAGCGGCGTGATGATGCTGGTGCTTGCAGCCGTCTTCATGGCGGGCGCCTCGCACCTGATGACATCGCTCGAATGGGAGCTGATGAGCTGGGGCGAGACCGTCGTCGTGCGCGGGCTAGCGCTATTCGGGGTCTAGCGAACAGGCAGGAACGCCACGATGTCGCAGTTATTCGATCTGATACTCGTGCTACACGTCGTCACCGTGGTGCTGATGGCGGCGCCGTACTACAACCTCGTGGTCGTCAGCGAGCGCGGCAAACTGGGGCCCTCGCACATCGACGCGGACCGGCTGATGGAACGCATCGTCAAAGGCATCCTCTGGCGCTGCTACTTCGTGCAGTGGACTGCGGTGATCCTCGGCGTCGTGCTGGTGATCGAGCATCCCTCACTCGAACTCGGCGACATCCTGTCGAACGAGCAGCTACTGGTGAAGTTCGGCGCGTGGATCGTGATCATGGGCATCCACAACTGGATCTACTTCCTGCTGCAGCCGGACATCGACCGCGTCTTCGGCCCCAACGCGCCAGACGGGACGCCCGATCCCGCGGACGTTGCGAAGGCCGGACGCAGCCGCCTGCTGCGCAAGCGGGGCGCGACGGGCTGCCTGATGCTGGTGCTGACCGCGATCATCATGGCCGCGCAGATTCACTCGCCGTATGACACGGAGATCACCGCCGCCCTCTTTGCACTTGCCGCGCTCTTCGTCTTCGGCGCCTACCGCCGCGGCGCGCCATACGGCTGGATCTAGCCACCAGTGAGGGGTCCGTGACGGCGATGGAGCTAGAACGGCACCCCCTCATTCGACGCCTGCTCGTGGTCGCGATCCTCGGCGTGATCGTGGCGCTCTTCGTGCAGCGCGAGATGCTCAGCAACGACGCGACTGGCGGCACCGATGGCGAGACTGCCCTCGGCATGCTGACGGCGAACACGCCCGAGATCGGCTCGCTGGCACCGGACTTCACCGTCGAGACTCGCGACGGCACGTTGCGGCTCTCCGACTTCCGAGGGCAGAGCGTGGTCCTCAACTTCTGGGCATCGTGGTGTTCCCCGTGCCTCGAAGAGATGCCGGAGTTTCAGCAACTCCATGAGCAGCGCGCCGCCGATGGCGACCTCGCGATCATCGCCATCAACTTCGCAGCGGGCGACAGTCGCTCCGCCGCCCTCGACTTCATCGATGCGGTGGGTATCACCTTCACCGTTGCCTTCGACACCGATGATGGAGCAGTCGCCGACCGCTACGGCGTGATCGGGCTGCCCGCGACCTTCTTCATCGATCGCGACGGCATCCTCAGGCTGCTGCGGTACGGGCCGGTGATCGGCGACGCACTGACCGAGGGCGTGGCCATGGCGGATGCCGGGGCATCCTGAGCGCGGTCTACGTCGCGTATCCCCTCAGCGCGATCGTTGTGACATCGCTCCCCGTCGAAGTGCCACGAACCCGCCGCGTACCGCGCGATAGCTGCGCCTAGTAACCTCTCGGTGGGCCCGTAGCTCAGTGGTAGAGCAGTGGACTTTTAATCCATCGGTCGGAGGTTCGATCCCTCTCGGGCCTACCACGCACACACACCCAGGGACGGCGCTGGACAGCAGTCGTCCCTTTGTATGTTCGCTGTTCCCTCGCTATTCGCCCCAGTACGCCCACGTCCGCTCGATCTCGCCATTCCGAGACGCCTGACGTCGGCCTCCCGGATCCCTGTATTTAGAAAAACCGATCTGAGAGTTGCTTTCGCCGTCCAGCGGAGTGAGTGATGTCCGAATTCCGCTCCCGACTCTT
>MPMF02164435.1_pt1 | contig 58257 bp, 57 predicted proteins | sample 1617271 | NCBI WGS metagenome assembly MPMF02 (sample SAMN05944812, study PRJNA350692) | marine metagenome | biome: marine; feature: ODZ; material: water; isolation source: 120 m water sample prefiltered with 30 um filter, filtered on to 0.2 um... | place: Pacific Ocean | collected 2012-04-09... | reverse complement strand
CGGCTATATTACTCTAAATTTCTTTAAAGTCAACAGGTAATTTAGATATTTTATAAACTTATCAACCAACCCAAGAATCTAACCAATCTAGCCAAATCCTTGTTTCTCAACAAGTTTTTATCTGCATCACCGCCGATGGATCTGCATTCTACAGCATTCCTCAACGCTTGCAACCCTGTTTTTCATTATTTTCTTTTGCATGTTTCTTTTTTCTACAAAATCATTGTTTTCGTTGTTTTTATCATCTATTTACGTATAAAAAGCAGGCTCTAGGCCTGCTTTTTATTATTTTTATTTCGATTTAGTCGGTGAAAGTCACACGTGCAATCGCTTTTTTGCCTGACTGAATGATTAAAGTTACGTTTTCTTTTACAGAGTAGCTCATATCAACCACATTCCAGTCGACTTTAACAGCGCCACGACCCACAGCGTCTTTTGCAGCAGCAGCATTCGGGTTTAAACCTGCAACTCGAAGAATGGTTGCAATAAACAACTCGCCACCAAACTCAGCACGAGAAATCGTCACTTCCGGTGTATCTTCTGGTACTTCGCCTTCTGTCACACGGTTACCTGCACTCTTATGTGCATTTTCCGCTGCTTCTGCATCATGGAAACGTTCAACCAGCTCAAGCGCTAAAATACGTTTGATTTCTTGTGGGTTACGACCCGCTGCCATTTCATCAAGCAAAACTTTGATTTCATCAAGTGACTTAAAGCTGAGTAAATCAAAATAGCGTTCAATCAAGCTATCTGGCATCGATAGAATTTTTTGGTACATCGCACCTGGGGTATCAAATACACCAATATAGTTACCTAAAGATTTAGACATTTTATTCACGCCATCTAAACCTTCAAGAATCGGCACAGTAATGCACACCTGTGATTCTTGACCGTAACGACCTTGTAGGGTACGTCCCATTAATAAATTAAAAGTTTGGTCTGTTCCACCTAACTCAACATCAGCTTCAAGCGCAATAGAGTCATAACCCTGAACCAATGGATAAAGGAATTCGTGAATTGCGATTGGTTGATGGTTGCTATAACGCTTTGTAAAGTCATCACGCTCTAACATACGTGAAACAGTTTGTTGGCTTGCCAATTGAATGAGATCAGCAGCAGATTTTTGATTAAACCATTCTGAGTTAAAACGTACTTTGGTTTTATTTGGATCTAAGATTTTAAAAACTTGTTCCTGATACGTTTTTGCGTTGGCAATCACCTGCTCTTGTGATAACGGCGGACGCGTTGCACTTTTGCCCGTTGGGTCACCGATCATCGCAGTGTAGTCACCAATCAAGAAAGTTACTTCATGACCAAGGTCTTGGAAAGTTTTTAACTTATTAATAAGTACGGTATGTCCTAAGTGTAAATCTGGAGCCGTTGGATCAAAACCTGCTTTCACACGGAGTGGGCGATTCTCTTTTAATTTCTTCAGTAAATCTTCTTCAGAAATAATCTCATGCGTGCCTCGTTGAATGAGAGCAAGCTGTTCTTCGGCGGGCAAGAAATTTGACATCACAAAACCTAAACACATCAGTTATTCAATTTGTGCGATATACTAACATTTTTTCAGCATCTTGCAGGGGAAGTTGTACATGAGCGCAATCTATATTGGTGTAATGACAGGCACGAGCATGGATGGTGTTGATTTTGTTGCAGCTTCATTTGAACCTCTAATCATTCATGCGACTTTAACACTTCCATTCGAGCCAGAGTTACGTGATGAGTTAATGGCGTTAACATTACCTGATGACAATGAAATTGACTGCATGGGCAAGGCTGATGTGACCTTAGCGCAAATGATTGGTCATGGCATTAATCAACTTATTGAAAATAACAAGCTCGACCGAACTCAAATTAAAGCCATTGGTTCACATGGGCAAACCATTCGCCATCGCCCTGAACATGGTTTCACGCTACAAATCGGCGATCCCAATATTATTACTGAGATTACTCAGATTCCTGTTGTATCAGATTTTCGTCGTCGTGACATGGCGGCAGGCGGTCAAGGTGCTCCATTGGTACCTGCTTTCCATCAAGCCTTGTTCCAACATGACAGTATCCACCGTGTCATTCTCAATCTCGGTGGAATTGCAAATGTGAGTATGCTACCAGCTAATAATCCTGAAGCCGTTTACGGCTTTGATACAGGTCCAGCTAATATTTTGATGGACGCGTGGTGCCAACGTCATACAGGTCATCCTTATGATGAAAACGGCGACTGGGCCGCGTATGGTCAACCAATTCGTTCATTGCTAGATCGTTTACAAACCCACGAATTCTTTGCAATCGAACCACCCAAAAGTACGGGTCGAGAAGACTTTAATCTTGAATGGCTTGATGATCAAATGATCGACTGGCGCAATGATCTTGATTATGACGAGATCGAAGATACACCCGAAAATGTACAAGCGACATTAATGAAACTCACCACACGTGCGATTAAAAAAGCGATTTATCGAAGTAAAGAATTGATGCCAACGGGTGAGGTTTATGTGTGTGGCGGTGGTGCTTATAACTCGCATTTGCTTGAGCAACTCCGCTGGCGTTTACGTAAACATAATTGGTCAGTACAAACCACAGATGTACTCGGTTTAGCGCCAACTTGGGTAGAAGCAACAGCGTTTGCGTGGTTGGCAATGCGTTTTGTAGATCATTTAAGTGGTAATTTGCCAGCCGTAACTGGCGCTGCTGGTGGGCGTATTCTTGGAACGATTACGGCGGTATAAAAGAAATAAAAAAAGCTTTTCAAAATGAGAAGCTTTTTTTATTGCAGTATCTTTTTAGATCGAGAAAGATGAACCACAACCACAAGTTGTTGTTGCATTTGGATTTTGTACTACAAAACGAGAACCTTCCAAGCCTTCTAAATAATCAACGACAGATCCAACTAAGTATTGATAACTTAGTGAATCAACTAGCATTTTCACGTCACCATTGATAAATTCAGCATCATCTTCGTTGACGCTTTCAGCAAAATTAAAACCATAAGAGAACCCAGAACAACCACCACCTGTTACATATACACGTAACATGAGATCGTTATTCCCTTCACTTTCGCGCAATTGGCGAACTTTTTTAGCCGCATTATCCGACAATTCAAGAGCTTGAGCGTTCATGATAGAGAGTCCTCAGAATTCAGTATGTCTTTAAAAAGAAAAGACCCGATATAAGTATAACATACTCATTATCGGGTCTGTATTTGAACTTTAAAGTGCGATTAAAGACTTTTTACAAGATTATTTGTAATTCTCTTCTTGCATACCGCATTCAAAATTCTTCGGATTCTCTTTACAACGGAACTGCCATAACAGTTTCATCATGCGTTTATCATAAATTCCTTTTGCTGTCAGGCTGATACGCGCTTCACGCATAAGTTTTTGATAACCAGGTTTATCTGAATCAGGAATTTCCATCCAATATTTCTGCGGAATATCTGCTTTCATTTTACCCAAGATTGTAAATGCACGTGGCAATTGTGACTTCACCCACTCTCTTGATTTCTGTCCAAAACCTTCAGGAAACTTGTCATGACGAATAATTAAATTTCCTGTCACTTGTAGAATAGGATAATTTACAATCGCCCCTTTCGTGCCTAAACCTTTGTGTAGTTCAAGTGGCTTAAATGCTGCAGCGGGTGCACCAATAATATCAACCTGACCATTATTGAACTTAGCACCAAAATTTGTAATATCAGAACTTACTGCCTGCGCACCCACTTGTGTTGCCATGATTTTTTGTGCTTCATCATAGTCTAGAACCGCAATTTTTTTACCTGCGGCTTTTGCAACAGTGTTGATATTACGATCATTCACTAGAAGATAAGCATCACCAACTGGAATAACACCTACAACTTCATATTTACCATTGACCATGGCTTTGGCAAAAGTTGGACTCGCCAAGCCCTGCATGATTTTCACAGCTAACTTAAGATCGGTAATCGCACCAATCGCATCTAAAGAGCCTGTGAACTGGTTAAATTGGCGACCACGCATCCCTGTAATACTGACACCATCACATTTACCCGCTTTGAAGTCCTCAGCGATTACAGCCTCATTTGTGCCAACACGAAGATCAATATCAGCTCCCCAGTTCTTTGCTGCAAGCTGATAGTCTTTCATTAGAGCATACACGTCACCGCTCTTACCCACGAGATCAAATACACAGATTGTTTGTTTCGCTTGAGTGCCTGCTGACACAGCAGCAATCCCTGTTGCGAGTAATAAAGTTTTAAACCATTGCATCTTATTTTTCCTTTGCATCTATGCTGATTGTTGTGAATATTCTTAAATTCTGAATGCCACTCAATCCTAGATATGGGTCTCAAATGAATATATGTTCCTATTCAATCGTATTTAATCTTCCTGATTAAAAACATATTTTTAAATCTTCACGATTTCATTTGCTTTTTATGTCTTTATGATTGCTATATTTATTAATAAAGACAATGACTTAAATGACAACATAACAAAAACAAAAAGCCTAGAAAAATCTAGGCTTTAAGTATACTTTTTTGCAATTCTGGATTATTCACCAGGTAATGCACATTCAAAGTTCGCTTTATCTACTGAACAACGTGCTTTTTTCAATACAGACATCATACCAGCATCATAAATACCACGCTTAGTTAAATCCATACGACCATCACGTAATAATTTTTGGTATTTTAAAGTGTCTTCAGCAGTTAATTTCATTTTGTATTTCGCTGGGATTTCAGCTTCATAACGTTTGATCATCGAGAAAGCTTTTGGAAGTTGCTTCACAAAGTAGTCACGAGATTTTTGACCAAAACCTGCTGGGAATTTTTCTGGACGAATGACAAGATCCGCAGTCACTTGAAGTACAGGGAAGTTGAACATCGCACCATTTGTACCCAAACCTTTGCTTAACTCTAATGGTTTGTACGCATAAGCTGGAGCACCAACCATATCGACTTGACCATTGTTGAATTTAGCAACAAAGTTAGAGACGTCAGACAATACCGCCTGAGCACCTACACGTTGCACCATGATTTTTTGTGCATCGTCATAACCCAATACTGCGAATTTTTTACCAGCTGCTTTTTCAATTGAGTTGATGTTTTTATCACGTACAAAAATATAAGCAGCACCTAATGGTGTGATACCCGCAACTTCGTATTTGTTACCACCAAGGTTGGTCGTCATTTTTGCAGCATTACGCTTATCAAGAACAAATGTAATTGCACGTTGTGCGATTTCATTGCTTGGTGCGCCACCTAAAGAGTCGATAGAACCCGCAAATTTATTGTATGGACGAGCACGCATTGCTGTCATCGCTACAGCAGCACATTTGCCCGCTTTAAAGTTATTGTCCGCAACCTGTTCATCTGTCAATGCAACAAGGTTAACATCTGCGCCCCAGCCTTTTGCCGCTAAAGCCCAGTCTTGCATCATTTTGTATGATTCACCTGACTTCCCTAATAAGTCGAATACACACACGTCTACAGCTGCTTGAGTTGAAGCAGATACACCTAAGATTGAAGTTGCTGCGATAGCAAGTGCAATTTTTTTCATATTTTTCATCCTTTCACAAACTTTATGTTTGTCTCCTTGTACGAAGCAAATATTAATCATGTTTTATGAAAAAAAATAGAGCTTGTACTCTATTTTTCTTTTAACTTTGTTTAATTTTTGTCCCACTTGATGAATTAAACTTCTTTTTATAAACATATTTGTTATAAAAATTTTTCTTTTAGTTATGACCTTATATGCCATAACTAAAAGCTCACTTTTTATTCTCCGCTTAACGAACATTCAAAGTTAGTTCGCTCGACTGTACAACGGGCACGTTTAAGTACGTTCATCATTGTAGAGTCGTATACTCCTTGCTTGGTTAAATTCATACGACCATCACGCAACATCTTTTGGTAACGCTCACGATCTTCATTAGACAGCGTAATCCGCTTGGCATTCATCCCTGCTTCAAGGCGCTGTACCATCGAGAAATTACTTGGCAATTTTTTAATAAACCACTGTCGTGACTGCGCACCAAAATTAGCAGGGAATTTACTTGGACGAATAATAAGATCACCTGTGATATTCACCACAGGGAAATCAAACAATGCACCATTTGCTAAACCTTTGCTGATCTCTAAAGGTTTATAGGCATATGCAGGCGCAGCAATCACATCTACTTTTCCGCTGTTAAACTTTTTCACAAAGTCAGAAATATCAGAAGGAACTGCAACCAAATCAATGCTTTCAACAATCGCTTTTTGCGCCTGATCATAATGTAAGTAGGCAAACTTTTTGCCTTTGGCTTTTTCGATCGTATCAATGTTTTTATCACGCACAAAGATATACGCTAAGCCGATCTGAATAATCCCTGCAACCTCAAATTTATCACCATTTACAGTTGCTGTAAGACGATGTCTATTTCGCTTATCAAGTACATAGCTAATTGCTTTTTGTGCAATCGCATTACTGGTTACTGCACCTACAGCATCAACAGACCCTGCAAATTTATTATATTTACGAGCACGCATTGAGGTCATATAGACACCATCACATTTACCCGCATCAAAATCTTTTTCTGCCTTTTCCTCATCTTGATAAGGAATTAACTCAATATCACCCTGCCAAGTTTGTGCAGAGAGTTTCCATTCTTCAATAAGTTTATAAGACTCTCCAGCCTTACCCAATAAATCGAATACGCAAATTTCTTGTTTTGCCTGTACAGGAGTAGCCACGACAAATAGAGTTGCAGCACTCAATGCCCAAAGTCCTTTTTTCATCTTGTTTTCCCTTATTTGCTGTTTTTGCATATTTTTCCATCAGCTAGAGATCAATATAGTCAGGTTTTGATTAAAAGCCCAGCATTTTTCTCTACATACGTCGAGTTTTTTTAATTTTTGATAATACTCATCACATTTTTACAAATAACGAAATGAGCTCACTTTATACGTAATCATTTCAAGGAAATGATTACGTATTCTTAAAAGAGATTTACTCGCCGCCGAGGGAGCACTCAAAACTGGTTCTTTCGATCGTACAACGAGCTCTTTTCAAAACACTCATCATAATCGGATCATAGACCCCTTGTTTGGTGAGACTAATGCGGCCATCACGTAGAATTTGCTGATAACGAACCTCATCTTCTTTAGGGAGCTTCAGCTTATATTTTGCAGGGATTTCATTTTCTAAGCGCTTCACCATCGCAAAGCTTTTCGGAAGTTGCGTTACAAACCACTCCCTTGAACGTATACCAAAGTTAGTTGGGAATTTTTCAGGGCGAATAATCAAATCTCCCGTGATATTTACAACAGGAAATGAAAACATTGCGCCACCTGAAGCAATCCCTCTTTCAATTTCTAAAGGTTTGTACGCATAAGCTGGTGCAGCAATGACATCGACTTGGTTACTATTAAATTTTTTCACAAAATCTGAAATTTCAGATGGAACTGAAACCATTTCGAGACTATCTACAATCACCTTTTGCGCCACGTCATAATGCAAATAGGCGAATTTTTTCCCTTTGGCTTTTTCAATGGTATTTAGATTTCTATCATGTACAAACACATAGGCCAAACCAAACTGCAAAATACCTGCCACTTCATATTTCTGATTATCCACAGTTGCTAATAAACGGCGCTTATTTCGTTTATCTAGCGCAAAACTAATCGCCTTTTGCGCAACATGATTACTGGTCACGCCACCTATTGCATCAATCGAACCTGCAAAGCGATTATATTTACGTGCCCGCATAGAGGTCATATAAACTGCATCACATCGCCCAGCATCAAAATCATTTTGTGCTTTGGCTTCATCCTGATATGGAATCAAACGAATATCAGCTTGCCAGCTTTTGGCCATCACAGCCCATTCTTCAGTGACCTTAAAGGTATCTCCTGCTTTGCCAAGTAAATCAAATACACATACTGTTTGCTTTGCCTGTACTTGATTCATCAACCCCATTGATGCCAAAACAGATAAAACAAATAACCCCTTTTTCATTTCGTTACCCTATAAAAATAAAATGATCAAACGCACAAAAAATTAAAATTATTCGCCCCCAAGGCTGCACTCAAAATTAGTTCGCTCAACAGTACAACGTGCTCGCTTTAATACACTCATCATCGTTGCATCATAAATTCCACGCCTGGTAAGTCCCATGCGTGCTTCACGTAAAATTTGCTGATAACGGGTTTTATCTTCATTGCTGAGATTTATTTTGTATTTGGCAGGTAAGTCTGCTTCTATTTTTTGAATCACAGCGAAATTACTTTTGAGACGGCTCAAAAACCAAGCTCTTGAGTTTTCGCCAAAATTACTGGAGAACTTGTCTGGACGAATGATGATATCCATCGTCATATTCACTGCGGGAAAGGTAATGATAGCACCGTCATGACCCAAACCTTTATCCAGCTCTAACGGTTTATAGGCATAAGCTGGTGCTGCCATGATATCGGCCTGACCATTGTTAAATTTTTTGGCGATGTCAGAAATATCAGATAGCACCGCTTGACCACCTAGGCTTTTTACAACGATCTTCTGTGCTTCGTCATAACCTAAAACCGCAAACTTTTTACCTTTAATTTGCTCGATGGTGTTTAACTTTTTATCTTTTACATAGATATAAGCTAAACCAATTTGTGAAATACCTGCGACTTCAAAGCTTTGGTTGCCAATTTTGCTCGATAAGCGATGACGATTTCTTTTATCCAAAGCAAAACTAATGGCTTTCTGTGCAATCGCATAACTCGGAACAGCGCCAATCGCATCAACAGACCCTGCAAATTTATTGTAACTTCGCGCGCGCATTGAGGTCATATACACGCCATCGCATTTGCCTTGTTCAAAATCCTTTTCAGCTTGCGCTTCGTTCTGGTAACTCACCAAATCAATTTCAGTACGCCAAGTTTTAGCCATTAGCGCCCATTCTTCCATGACTTGATAGGCTTCACCTGATTTCCCCAGAAGATCAAAAACACAAACTCTTGCAGCATTTGTCTGTGTACTCATTCCCAAAAAAAACACTGCCCCCAGTGCAAAAAATCCCTTCTTCATCCTTAAACCCTGTTGCTCTACTTGTCGTCTTGTTACTTATTTTTTCATATAAACTAAATAATAATCTGATTTACACGACAAAAATAGAGTTTTTACTCTATTTTAATTCTTTCCATAAAAGTTAGTTTTAGAATTGCCACACTCGATAAAAAGTTGCATTCACAGCTGATCATCTTAAAATGCGGCTATCTATTCGCTATTTTGCACACTTATGATCCAATTAGACCAAGTCTCATTACGCCGTGGCGGCCGTGTTCTTTTCCAAAAAGCATCTATGCAGCTTCATCCAGGCTGGAAAATTGGTTTAACGGGTGTCAATGGGGCAGGTAAATCAACTTTATTTGCAGCCTTACTCGGTGATCTTGTTGCAGATGAAGGTAATCTCACTCGCCCATCGGTGTGGACAGTGGCACATATGGCGCAAGAAATTAAAGCGTTAGAAATGCCTGCATTGGACTTTGTGCTTTCTGGTGACGAAGAATACTGGAGTATTCAAGAACAACTTGCCAATCCAGATCAGTTGAGTAACGATGATTTAGCAAAATTACATGGGCGTTTTGATGAAATCCATGGGTATGCTGCGCCAGCCAAAGCGGCACAGCTAATGGCAGGTTTAGGCTTTTTGGATCATCAATTACGATTAAATGTTGCGAGTTTCTCTGGTGGTTGGCGTATGCGTTTGAACTTGGCGCGTACGTTGATGAGTCGTTCAGATTTATTACTTCTCGATGAACCGACCAACCACTTGGACTTGGATGCGATCTTGTGGTTAGAAGATTGGTTAAAAGCCTATGAAGGCACATTGGTTTTAATTTCGCATGACCGTGATTTCTTAGATGCAATTACCGATCATATCTTACATATCGAAAATCAAGAATTGACGCTGTACACAGGCAATTATTCAACTTTTGAAACGACACGAAGCGAACGTTTAGCACAACAACAACAGGCTTTTGAAAAGCAGCAAGAGACGCGTGCTCATCTACAAAAATTTATTGATCGTTTTAAAGCAAAGGCAACTAAAGCTCGTCAAGCACAAAGTCGTATCAAACAACTTGAACGTATGCAGCAACTCGCACCTGCACATATTGATACACCCTTTACCTTTAGTTTCCGTGAACCAACAAAAATGAGTTCGCCATTGCTCAGTCTTGATGGAGCAACAATTGGTTACGGCGATAAAATGATTGCTGAGAAAGTCCGCCTGCAAATTACGCCTAACTCACGTATTGGTTTGCTTGGGATGAATGGTGCAGGTAAGTCAACACTCATTAAAACCTTGGTTGGTGATTTACCACTGCTATCAGGTGAACGCAAAGCATCTGAATTACTCAATATTGGTTACTTTGCTCAACATCAAATGGATGCCTTAGATGCCAATGCAAGTCCAATGCTGCAACTTGCTCGGATTGCGGACAAACAGATCAGTGAAGCATCACTGCGCGCTTTTCTAGGTGGTTTTGGTTTTAGTGGCGAGCGTATGGATACGCCATGTGAAAGTTTCTCTGGTGGTGAACGTGCACGTCTAGCATTGGCACTGATCGTATGGCAACGTCCAAACGTGCTGATTCTGGATGAACCAACCAACCATTTAGACTTAGATATGCGCCACGCACTCAGCATGGCCTTACAAGATTTTGAAGGTGCTGTGGTCCTTGTTTCACATGAACGCCAGTTAATTGCCAGTGTTTGTGACGATTTACTATTAGTCCATGCAGGGAAATGTACTGAGTTTGAAGGTGATCTTCAAGACTATGCGAAGTGGTTACGTGAAGCGCGACAGCAACAGATCAACGCTCAAAACGCTTTGCAACAACAAGCTTCGACTACACAAGCACCCGTTGTCAAAATCGATAAAGAAGCTCAGCGTAAAGAAGCTGCACGTCGTAGAGAAATGACGCGACCTATTCGAAAAAACATCGAAAAAGTTGAAGCTCAAATAGAAAAAATACAACCTCGTTTAGCGGATATTGAACACGCATTAGCGGATACAACACTGTATGAAGCAAATCGTAAAGATGACCTCATTAAGCTCATGAATGAGCAAACTGAGCTTAAAGCGAAATTAGAGCAGCATGAAGAACAACTATTAGAGCTAATGATGGAACTAGAAGAATTAGAAAGCTCTTTCGAAGCTTAATATGATCTGACCTCATCATGTCATGCGAACATGATGGGGTTTTTCATCATCTATGAAACAGCTGATGTTTAAGATACTAAAAAGTACATTGAATACTTATAAAGTTGTCATGAATTTAGCGACAAACTCAGTTAAGGTAAAAAGGATAATTTTCTCGGAAAATTGAGCTTTGGTTTCAGGCTCGATATACTCAGCTCCCATTATTGTAAAGTTATAACTTTCGAGCAAATCCTGAGGGTTAAATTTATTTAATATTTTGGTACTTCAATTTGGTGAGTACTCTATTTTTGGAATCATACAAACTGAATGAATTCTTTAGATTTTATTTTTAATTTTGAACATATCCTCCCTGTCTTGGTTCAAGAATATGGTTTATGGATCTATGCAATTCTTTTTCTCATTATTTTCTCTGAAACAGCTTTTGTATTTATGTTCTTTTTACCGGGTGATAGTCTTTTACTCACCGTTGGTGCATTGTGCGCTGTAATTGAAATTATGCATCTTGGCTATATGATTAGCTTACTATTTGTAGCCGCAGCTTTAGGCTATATGGTGAATTATCATATTGGTCGTCATTTTGGTGATCGCATCTTAAATATGGATTCACGTTTTATCAAACAAAAGTATCTTCAAAAAACCAATAAATTCTTTTTAACACATGGCGGGAAAACGATCCTTCTTGCTCGCTTTATCCCCTTTGCTCGCTCCTTTGCTCCTTTGGCAGCAGGCTCTAGCAATATGAATTACACACGATTTGTCCTTTACAATATTTTAGGCGCTTTTCTGTGGATTAGCGTTTTAGTCGGTGCAGGTTACTTGTTTGGACATGCTCTGATTCAAGTCAGTGATTTTGTTGATCCATAAGTTCCACGTGAAACCTCTACATTCGATAAAAAAAAGAGCTTAAAATCATTTAGATCTTAAGCTCTTTTTTATAGATCAAATTCAGCAACGTTTTTTCTACTTCAATGCATACTCAAATTACTTGAACTGTTGATGATATTCATTGCGAAGCTTGACCAACTTCAAAGCCTCAACTTTAGCATCTTCCAACTGCCCTTTTGCTACCAGTGCAGTCACTGCATCAATTTCAGCAATTAGTTGATCTAAACCACCTTGATAGCTTTTAACCTGATCATTTTCAGGCGCTAAACCTTCCAATTGATGCGGTAAAGATGCTTTGGAAGAAACTGCTGCTTTGCGCATTAAAGCAAGCTGCTTATTCGCCTCAGCCAAGTCATCTGTTTGAGCAAAGGCAGTCATAGTTTTGGCTAAAACATGCATATCTTTCTCAAGTTGATGTGCAGAAACAGCTTGGCTCAGAAATAATGAACCTGAGACCAAAGCACACATCAATATACGTTTGTTCATGCATTCATCCTTAAACTAAAACAAATCGATTAAGCATCAATATCAGCATTGAGCGCATTTTCTTCAATGAAGGCACGACGTGGTTCTACATCATCACCCATTAAGCATGAGAACATACGATCTGCTTCAATCGCATCATCAATAGTCACTTGAAGCATATTACGGTTCTCTGGGTCCATTGTGGTTTCCCAAAGCTGCTCCGCGTTCATCTCACCCAAACCTTTATAGCGTTGGATCATCATGCCACGACGTGAGTCTTGCAAAATATGCTGCCAAACTTGATGGAAGTTACCGACTTGAATACGGCGCTCACCTTTCTGTAAATAAGCACCTTCTTCAATTAACTTGAACCAGCTCTTCGAGTTTTTCAACAACCGTGCGTATTCAGCAGAATTTAATAGACCAGCATCTAGTAAATACGAGTGCGGTAAGTTATGCACATACACAGTAACGCGTGGCCAGTAATGCGCTGATTTCTCACCTTGCGCATTTTCACGTTCAAATGCTTCTAAAGTGATTTCAGGACGCAAACTTGGTTGTAATTTTTCAATCGCAGCACGCAATTGCTCAGCCCAAGTTTCAACATATTCATGATCATCATTGTGATCTGCTTTAAATGCCTCTAACTCAAGTAAGCCATCAAGTAAGCTTGCAGGATAACGCTGAGTTAAGCGCTGTAAGCTCTTTTGCGAAACCTGATAATCAGCAATCACACTCGCAAGTGCTTCACCTGTAATCGCAGGTGCATCAGCACTAATGTGCAATGAAAGTTCATCAATCGCGTTTGAAATCAGGAATGTTTCCAACGCCTCATTATCTTTGATGTACTGCTCATGCTTGCCTTTCTTCAACTTGTACAAAGGTGGTTGCGCGATATAAATATAACCACGTTCAACCAGCTCAGGCATTTGACGGAAGAAGAAGGTCAATAGCAAGGTACGAATATGTGAACCATCCACGTCCGCATCGGTCATGATAATGATTTTGTGATAACGTAATTTGTCTGGGTTGTATTCTTCACGTCCGATACCACAGCCCAAAGCAGTAATCAAAGTACCCACTTCTTGACTGGAAATCATCTTGTCAAAGCGCGCACGTTCAACGTTCAGGATCTTACCTTTCAACGGTAAAATGGCCTGCATTTTACGGTTACGACCTTGTTTCGCACTACCGCCCGCAGAATCACCCTCGACCAGATACAGTTCAGACAATGCTGGATCTTTTTCCTGACAATCAGCCAATTTACCTGGTAAACCAGCAATGTCTAATGCACTCTTACGACGAGTCATTTCACGTGCTTTACGAGCAGCATCGCGAGCGCGTGCTGCATCAATAATTTTGCCTGCAATCGACTTAGCAGCCTGTGGGTTTTCAAGCAAATAAGCTGAAAACTCTTTGTTCATCGCCTGTTCAACAGCAGGTTTCACTTCACTCGACACCAATTTTTCTTTGGTTTGCGAAGAGAATTTTGGATCTGGCACTTTGACTGAAATAATTGCAGTTAAACCTTCACGCGCATCGTCCCCCGTGACTGCCACTTTCTCTTTTTTCAGTAAGCTTTCATTTTCCATGTAGCTGTTTAAGCCACGGGTCAATGCAGCACGGAAACCTGCAAGGTGTGTACCACCATCTTTTTGTGGAATGTTATTGGTAAAGCAACGAACATTCTCTTGATAGCTATCATTCCACTGTAATGCGACTTCGACACCAATGCCGTTGTCTGCATCTGTAGTGAAGTGGAAGATGTCATTCAGATGGGTTTTACCTTCGTTAATGTATTTAACGAACTCAGATAAACCACCTTCATAATCATAGATATGTTCGAGGTTCACGCGTTCATCACGCAGTACGATACGTACACCAGCATTCAAGAAAGAAAGTTCTCTTAAACGACGAGCCAAGATATCAACACTGAAAATCGTTTGGCTAAAGGTCAATTCACTCGGCCAGAAACGAACGGTTGTTCCCGATGTATCAGTTTCACCCACAACTTTTAAAGGATATTGTGGATCACCATGCGCGTATTCTTGCTCATGGATTTGCCCAGCACGATGAATCGTCAAATGCAATTTTTTAGAGAGCGCATTTACAACCGAAACACCTACCCCGTGTAAACCACCCGATACTTTATAACTGTTATCATCAAACTTACCACCCGCATGCAGAATGGTCAGAATCACCTCTGCTGCAGATACCCCCTCTTCAGGGTGAATGTCAGTTGGAATCCCACGGCCATTATCTGACACACTGACAGATTCATCTTCATGAATCGTCACAAGGATCTCATCACAGTGTCCAGCTAAAGCTTCATCGATGGCATTATCTACCACCTCAAACACCATATGGTGCAAACCTGTTCCGTCATCGGTGTCACCGATATACATCCCAGGGCGTTTACGAACCGCGTCTAATCCACGTAATACTTTAATACTAGAGGAATCATAAGCCTTTTCATTTGTTTGTTCTGTTTGAGAGACTGATTGAGACTCTGAACTCATGGTTACTCCCTAGTAAATATCTAATCTATCCAAAGATGAGGAAATAAAATTATGGCGCAGCAAGACTGACTTGACCGTGAACAACATGGAACAATTGAAAAGAAATCGACAAATCATGTAAGTGTTTTAATACCGACGCATGGTCTAAGGTTGTCATAAAAACCTGACTTCCTAACTGACTCAGTCGCTCAATTAAACGTTGCTGTGCAGCTAAATCTAACTCTGCTGTCAGATCATCTAATAATACCACAGTTTCCTTATTACTCGCATGCAGCATTGCAATTTGTGACAGTTTTAATGCCATGATTAACAACTTTTTTTGCCCGCGAGATAACACATCATCAGCGTTACCAAAAGGGGTTTTTAAACGCAGATCTGCCCGATGTGGACCATACTCGGTATAACGTCGATCTAGATCTTTTTGATGCTGTTGAATGAGGTCTTGGAGTAATCCTTGCTCAGTGTGAAATCCAGCACTGTACTCCAACTCAATTTCAAGATTTGGCAATAACTGTTGTAAATCCTCTTGGAAAAACTGATTCCATTGCTCCACAATTCCAACACGCTGTGAGTGCAAAATTTCGCCATAGTCACTGAGCATTTTATTCCACGGCTCTAAATCAGCCAGAGTTAAATTACGCCGTGTTTTGAGTAAACTATTTCGTTGCTTTAATGCACGTGAATAATATTGCCATGCAAAATAAAACTCAGGTTCCACGTGGAACATCAACCAGTCTAATAACTGCCGCCGTGGTTTCGCACCATGATCGATAATATCGGTACTTTGCGGATCAATATGCTGAAGAGGCAGTAACTTTGCGAGCTGCCCTTGTGTCGCAATCGTATCGCCATTGACTTTGATGAGCTGCTCACCAGACGCAAGCTTCTGCATTCCGATTCGTTCATTCGCTGATTGCGCAAAAACAATGGCATCTGCAGCATCGTATTGGATGTAATGTTTGGGAATATGGGTGCGAAACGAGCGACCTGTCGCCAATAAATGAATTGACTCTAAAATAGAGGTCTTTCCAGAACCATTTGCACCACAAAAAATATTAAACGGTTGCAACTCATTGAGTGCAACCGCTTTTAGATTCCGTACACGTTCGATATTTAAACGCGTGATTTGCATGATTTAGACTCGAATCATCAATACAAATTAAACTCGCATTGGCATCACAACATAAGTTTGATCTGGATGTGCTGGATCCTGAACCAACACAGATTGATTGGCTTCAGTCATGCTCATTTTCACATCATCACCATCTAAAACACTTAAAACATCAAGGATATATTGTGCATTAAATGACATTTCTAATGGTGCATCTTGATATTGGATCGCTAAATCTTCAACCGCTTCGTCTTGCTCAGGGTTATTTGCGCGGAGTTGTAATGAATCTTGATTAAAGTTTAAGAAAACACCACGTAATTTTTCATTACTTAGAATCGCAACACGTTGCAATGATTGCTTAAAGACATCATGCGCGATAAATACATGCTTATCCCCGCCTTTAGGAATGACACGGCGATAATCTGGGAATTTACCATCGATCAATTTCGTCGTGAAACGAACAACAATATCACCCTGCTCTTTATCACGGCTCGGGGTATTAATCGTGACATTCAACAACTCACGACCAATTAATAAAGTGAGTTGTTCATCTTCAATACTAAGTAAACGTTGTAATTCACCCACCGCTTTACGGGGAACAATCGCTTGAATCGGAGCTGATGCAGTTGATGAAGCCAATACTTCACATAACGCTAAACGATGACCATCTGTCGTCACTGTACGCAGTTGATTTTGATCAATTTCTAACAATGTACCCGTCAAATAAAAACGTACATCCTGAACCGCCATTGCAAACGCTGTTTTTTCAAATAAACGTTTTAATTCACGTTGAGTGACTTGGACTTGTGTACCCTGACTGTTTTCAGTGGTGAGTAATGGATAATCTTCTGCAGGCAATGTACCTAAAACAAAACGGCTATTCCCTGACTTTAAAATACAACGCTGATCTTCTGTGATTTGCAAATCGATCAAGGCCGCAGTAGGCAGAGATTTACAAATTTCAACCAACTTACGTGCAGGTACAGTCGTTTCACCCGCTTCTAAGCAAGCACCTTCTGCTAAGGTCGTACTTGCAACCAATTCAACTTCCAAGTCAGAACCAGTAATGGTCAAAGCTTGTTGCGTAGTTTGAATTTTTACGTTTGAAAGAATGTTCAAAGTATGACGGCGTTCTACAGCCCCCACCACATGTGATAAAACATTGAGTAAACTTTCTTTAGCGATTTTCAAACGCACGATTTTTTCCTCTTACAACGGAAGCTGAATATGAATGTTAGCAGTGTACTATGCTGCACTTAAAAGCAGTTTGCAACTCTGAAAAATAGATTAACTTTGTAACAAGCGAAGTAAATTTTTATAGTCTTCATTAAAAATAGGATCTTCTTCCCGTAAGCTCACCACTTTTTCACAGGCATGCATGACGGTACTATGATCACGACCACCAAATGCCATACCAATTTCAGGGAAACTATCCCCTGTTAATTCACGAGCTAGCCCCATCGCCAATTGACGTGGGCGCGCATAAATACGTGTTCGCTTAGGTCCAGTTAGCTCTTTCAGCGGAATACGGAAATATTCACTGACCACACGCTGGATATTTTCTACACTGATCGTTCTTGCTCTAATCGCCAAAACATCTTTTAAAGATTCACGCACCACATCTAGATCAATCGCAGTACCTTTAAAACGTGAAATCGCGACCACTTTATTCAAAGCACCTTCAAGTTCACGAACGTTCGCAACCACTTGTTGAGCAATAAATAATGCACAATTTCGAGGTAAATCTACGCCACTATTTTCTGCTTTTTTTAATAAAATTTCGATACGAGTTTCAATATCTGGTGGCTCAACACCAACTGATAATCCCCAAGAGAATCGAGAAACCAGACGCGGATCAAGTTCGGTGAGTTCTTTTGGATAACGGTCTGATGTCAAGATGATTTGCTTAGATTCATCAAGTAAAGCATTGAAAGTATAGAAAAACTCAACAAGACTCGCTTCTTTTCCTGCGAGTAAATGAATATCATCCACCAATAATAAATCTAATGAACGGCAATTTTTCTTAAATTCTTCAACCTTGCCTTTTTGCAATGAGCTCACAAAATCTTGAACAAAACTTTCTGAAGTCATGTACATCACACGCGCATTTGGTTTTGCCTGTAATAAAGCATTACCAACGGCTTGCATTAAGTGCGTTTTACCAAGACCTGTAGGACCGTATAAAAATAAAGGGTTATGCTGAGATGCTCCCAGTTGCGTCAACACCTTGCGACAAGTTTCCGCAGCCATTTGGTTGGAACGACCTTCGACAAACAAAGAAAAAGTAAACAATGGGTTTAACTGTCTTTTCTTTGGAATTTTGCTGACGTTTTGACTTGGTTGGACTAAATCAGGTTCTTTTTTGGCTTTAGTTTGTATTGATGGTGGCGGTGTTAAACTTAGAGCGGCAGTTGTAGTCGCAGGTTGCTCATTAGACGACAAAATCGTTCCTGGGCGAGAATCCACCAAAATTTCGACTTGACGAACGCGACCTTCAGAAAGTTGTTCAGCAAGAATAGAAATTAACTCTAAATGATTGTCTTGAATATAGCGGGTCCAATAAGGGTTAGGTGCATATAAACGCATCACACCATCAACCTCTTCAGCAACCAAAGGACGAATCCACATTGCAAAGACGTTATCAGAGAGCTCTTGTCGCAAGCGAGTTAAGCAGTCTGTCCAAAGCATGTGCATCCCCTATCTATCCATTTTTTAAATTCAAAAAATAAAAACCACGCACCCTCATCTTTCAAAGGGGTCGCCATTCTAACCAAGTTATCCACATCTGTCAGGCAAATTTATAGAACTTTCGCTGAAAAATAAAACATTCGTTAATAAATTTAAATTTAAAAGCACATGTGCATAACTTTTTGCAGAAGCTGTGGATAGTTTTGCACTTCAAGTTATCCACAATCCATAAAGGCAATAAAAACACCATTATCCACAAGCTAAATACATGTTTATTTTTTAAAAAAGTTAACTTTCCACAGAATAAATCTACACTAATAAGAATAAATTTAAATTTTAAAATTTGAATTTACTTATAAGGATGATTCGGATTGTGGATAACTGAGCATATCGAAATTTAAATTCAAAATCCAAGAAATAAATTTAAACTGAGAGGTATGTTGTTGATAACAATGTTTATAGGCTGTGAATATAAATGAATTGCGATATAATTTAAATAGATAGCTTGTGTATATTTTTTGTTGCTACTTAAATTATAGAAAATGAGAGAGTTGTAGTTGGTTCAAAACAGCACAAACAAAATGTAAAGTTTTTGATTTTTCATTGACAGCGTAAACATTGCACAATAAAATCGCGGACCTTTATAGAAAGATCATTTTGGGAGTTTCGATATGAAACGTACTTTCCAACCATCTGAATTAAAGCGTAAACGCGTTCATGGTTTCCGTGCTCGTATGGCAACTAAAGCTGGTCGTCAAGTTTTAGCTCGTCGTCGTGCGAAAGGTCGTCATAGCTTAACTGTTTAATTACTGTTAAGTAGACCAGACTTGGGTGATGACACTTTACAGTTTTGGCACTGAATCTCGTATTCGTTGTGCTGCAGATTATAAAAGCGTATTTGATGGTGCGCTTTTTAAAGTGCATCAACCCCATTTCCTATTTTTAGCAAAATTAACCGAACAGCCTAAAAGCCGTTTGGGTATTGTCGTTGCTAAAAAAAAGGTACGTCGTGCACATGAGCGAAATCGAATAAAACGTCTTGCTCGAGAGAGCTTTCGTTTACATCAAGCGCAATTTAATGCTGATATCGATATTGTAGTGATGCCTAAAGTTGGTATAGAAGCAATCGCAAATAAAGAATTACATCAACAATTAGATTTTGCTTGGCAAAAATTACAACGTTTAGCAAAGAAGCATTCTAAAGTCGTTGTGGCACCCCTCCAAAATTAGAGAATCTCTAATGGTACGTTTACTGCATTGGTTGATCAGATGTTACCAAATCGCAATTAGTCCATTATTGGGTCCTCGTTGTCGCTATATTCCCACTTGCTCACAATATGCAATTGAAGCATTGCAAACACATGGTGCAGTAAAAGGTGTATGGCTATCAACGAAACGCGTCTGTCGTTGTCATCCTTGGGGCGGTTCTGGATATGATCCTGTGCCACCAAAAGCACTTCGTTTTATTTCGTTTCATCAAATAGATTCTCAAAAGCATCACGTTGCTGTACCCTTTCGTGATCGTTTATTCAAGCAAAATCTCTTTAATCATTTGGGATAATAGATATGCAACAATGGGCCAGATTTGCAATTCTTGGAGCCATGTTTGTTACCGCATATTTGCTAATTTTGGCTTGGCAAAAAGATTATGGTCATGCGCAAACAACACCGCAACAACCTGCGGCAGTTGTGACTGCACATGATGTATCTGCAGATTTGCCAAATACACAAAATGCAACAGCGGCTTCAGACTTGCCACAAGCAAATGTGACTACATCGCAAGCCACAGAAACACCTTCTGTGACTCAGCAATTGATTTCGGTAAAAACCGATCTTTATCATCTTTGGATCAATCCGAAAGGTGGTGATATTGTCCGTATTGAATTGTTAAGCCATGACGAAAGTAAAGACAGCGAAAAACCATTCGTTATGCTTGAAAGTGATGCGAAACGTACTTACGTTGCTCAATCAGGTTTAATTGGCTTAAACGGACCAGATAGCAGCCGTAATGGTCGTCCAATGTATGATGTGGAAAAAACATCTTATACCTTGGCTGATGCAAAAAGTGTTGCTGCTCAAGATGGGAAAACCAGTCAAGTTTTAACCGTTCCATTGGTTTTTAAAACACCTGAAGGCGTTGAAGTCATCAAGACATTTACGTTCACGCAAGGTGACTATCCAATTACGGTAAAACATCAAGTGATTAACCGTAGCCAGCAAAACTGGCAAGGTCAAATGTTTGGTCAGTTAAAACGTGATAATTCGGATGATCCTGGCAAGTCTTCGCAAGGTATTTTCACTTTAGGTACTTACCTGGGTGGGGCATGGGGTACACCTGAAGAACATTACAACAAGTTGAAATTTGCGAATTTTAACGATGAAAAGTTGAATGTTGAAGCCAAAGGTGGCTGGGTTGCTATGGTTCAGCACTATTTCGTCAGTGCGTGGATTCCTGGTGATTTAAAACTCACTCAAGCGAATGGTCAGCCGTATACTGCGAAACTAGAGTCACGTCAGTCTGCTGATGGTATGAATATCATGGGCTTCACTTCTCCAGTGATTAACGTACCTGCGGGTACATCAATGGAAGTGGATGCGAAACTTTATTCTGGTCCAAAAATTCAATCTGAGCTTAAAGATTTAGCTGCTGGTTTAAACCAAACTGTGGATTATGGTTGGTTATGGCCAATTGCGAAACTCTTATTCTTGGGCTTGCAATTCTTCCATAACATCATTGGTAACTGGGGTTGGTCAATTATTTTCTTGACGATCTTGGTGAAAGCGATCTTATGGCCACTTTCTTCGAAAAGTTATCGTTCGATGGCAAAAATGCGTGTGATTGCACCTGAAATGCAGCGCATGAAAGAAGAATTTGGCGAAGACCGTATGCGCTTCTCTCAAGAAATGATGGCGTTATATAAGCGCGAGCAAGTAAATCCACTGTCTGGATGCTTACCGTTATTATTACAAATGCCAATCTTCTTAGCGTTGTACTGGGTATTGATGGAATCTGTAGAACTCCGTCATGCACCTTGGTTAGGCTGGATTCAGGATTTATCTGCGATGGATCCATGGTTTATCTTGCCGTTGATCATGGGTGTGACCATGTTTGTGCAGCAAATGTTAAACCCACAACCGACCGATCCAATGCAGGCAAAAGTATTCCGTATCATGCCAATCATGTTTACGGTATTCATGTTGTTCTTCCCTGCTGGTTTAGTGCTTTACTGGATCGTCAACAACAGTATTACCATTTTGCAACAATGGTTTATTAACAAAGGTGTCGAAAAAGACCGTCTCAACAAGGTTGAGTCAGCGTCTTAATCTCGAACTTTTACTGAATAAATCCGCTTAAGATGGTAATCTTAGGCGGATTTTTCTTTGTCTGTATTAAGGGTGCTTGATTACATCATCCTTGCTTTTTCTAGGTGAATTTAACATGCAACATCAAACCACAATTGCTGCGATTGCTACCCCTTTAGGTCGTGGTGGTGTGGGCGTGATTCGTCTGTCTGGGCCAAAAGCTTATGCGATTGCAGCGCAACTGACGCAAAAAAGTCTTCCTATAGCACGTATGGCTGGTTTTCGTCAGTTCTATGATGCTGATGGTTCCGTCATGGATGAAGGGATTGTGCTCTGTTTTCCAAATCCTCATTCGTTCACAGGTGAAGATGTAGTGGAGTTGCAGGGGCACGGTGGTCCTGTCATCCAGAATGCCTTGTTGGCACGTTTACTCGATTTGGGCGCGACTGCTGCAAAAGCAGGTGAGTTTTCCATGCGCGCTTTTGAAAATGGCAAAATGGATTTGGTGCAGGCTGAAGCGATTGCTGACTTGATTGATGCGACCTCACAGGCGGCTGCACGTTCTGCGGTTCGTTCATTACAAGGTGCATTTTCAACCAGAATTAATACAGTTTTAGAAAAGCTGATTCATTTACGTTTACATGTCGAAGCTGCGATTGATTTTCCAGAAGAAGAAATTGATTTCCTTGCGGATGGTAAGATCTTAGCGCTATTGGATGATGTACAAGCCTCGGTTAAAGCGGTACAGCAATCTGCACGTCAAGGACAGCTGTTACGTGAGGGTTTACAGGTCGTCATTGCGGGTAAGCCAAATGCGGGTAAATCGAGCCTGTTAAATGCACTTGCAGGGCATGAGCGTGCGATTGTGACGGATATTGCGGGAACGACTCGAGATGTGTTGCATGAAAAAATCAGTTTGAATGGTTTACCAATTACTTTAACTGATACCGCTGGTTTACGTGAAACAGGTGATATTGTCGAACAAGAAGGGATTCGTCGTGCCATTAAGGAAATTGAACAGGCGGATTTATTACTACTGGTTTATGATTTAAATCAAGGCGATGAACCGTTACAGCTAGCACGTGAATATTTTGCCGATCATCTTGAACCGAAGCGTTTACTGTTAATTGGCAATAAATGCGATTTAACGAGTCAGGATGCGACTTTAAGTGATTATCAGGGCTTCCGTCATATCAGTGTGTCTGCTAAACAGGATATGGGTGTTCAGGCGCTTATAGATGCGATTACAGCGCATGCAGGCTTTCAGCCTGAGGAAGACACCTTTATTGCGAGAACTCGTCATTTAGACGCAATGAAGCGTACTCAGCGTTATTTAGCAGAGGCACGTGAGCAACTCGTTGTATTTAACGCGGGTGAGCTGGTCGCTGAATCATTGCGTTTGGCACAAAATGCCTTGGGCGAAATTACAGGTGATTTCAGTGCTGATGATCTATTAGGGAAGATTTTTGGTTCATTTTGTATTGGTAAATAAATTTAAATAATTTAGAAGCTTAACATTATAAGCATTAAAGGAAATTTCTTTTAGTGCTTTTTATTTAAACTGAAACTGGTTTTTTTAATTTATATAATATTAATAATTTTAATTTACTTTTTAATTTTGATTAATATAATTTAAAACAATAATTTGGAAACTAATAAAACTTTATGAATATTAGGTTATATACATTGAATCATTTGATTTTAGGGACATGCTTCTTGATGTTTTCAACATTCACTAATTCTAAAACAGAGATTTATCAATGCCGTGAAAATGGAACAGTAGTCTTTCAATCTAAGCCATGTAAGGGTGTTGGTAAAACAGTGGCAGATAAATTAAAGGAAGAGCAAGAAGCCAAGGATAAAAGACTGGCTGAAATTCAAGAAAAAGAAAAGCGTTTGCAAGAGCGATTAAAGCAACAAGATAAAAAGGAAGTTGGTTTTAAAGAGTTTATTATCAGTTTGAAGAAAAAACTTTCTAGTTATTGGCATGCTTTAAAAAAGAAATTTACAATAGATGCTTAATTTATAACAACAGATTTATTTTATAAAGTATCTAAATAAATCCATCTTTGGGATAGAGTTTAGTTAATGAGTTAGAAATGATTGCTTATAAAGTAATTTTTGGACCCATTACAAAAACAAGTCGAGAGGATGCAGAATGGATAGTCGAAGATTATATTTCCTCTTTATTTCATAATCGACAGGTATGCGGTGAGAATTTTTTAATCGTACAAGATGGACTAATGTGTTCGTATATTCATTTGCAAGGTATTAATGCAAATCTGAAAGAATATCATTGCAAATATGGCATTGAACGACTGAAACGCGTTATTGAGTTCTTTAGTTGCGAACCATCATGGGAATGTATTGATGATGATGTTCCAGAACAAAATACCCATTGGAAAAATGTTAGTTTCCTTTATCTCTATACTCATATGGATGATTGGCAATCACCCGTATGTCGGGGGGATAACGGTCACCCAATTCCGATTTTTCTTCTTTCGGGGAGCATCAACAACGAGAAGAAATATATTTTTGGCAACAAGAATATAAAAACTGTGATCAAGCTTGGATAAATAGTGGTGCTTTGGAAAAAGTAGCCTATAAACAATTGGCAACCCCAGATAATTAATTGTCAAAAGCTGGTCAAAAAATTTGTAAATATGTTGAAGAAGTGACTGGTATAGCTACCTATTATTATCTTCAATGTTATTGGGGACGCAGGAAAAATGAAGATACACGGCTCTGCCCATCTTGTGGTCAAAATTGGAGTACAGGATTAAACTCTAATGAGTTTCATCATTTTGCATTCCAATGTGATCAATGCCGTTTAGTATCTCACCTTGCTGTCTCTTATGAAAATGAACGACATGCTGTGATTGGTGAATGGCGTGGTTTTAAAATCAAATGAAAATTTATAAACAAGCGTAGATTTTACTCAAACCTACGCCTTTTTATATTTAAGCCTCTTCTTGCTCTTCAGCTTTTTCTTCTTCCTTTACCATGTTGAGTGCAGTTGCAGCGGGAGGTACACCCTCTTGGCGGTTACTTTTCAATTTGATTTGTAAGCGTAATTCATTGACTGAATCTGCATTTCGCAGCGCCTCATCATAGCTAATCGCGCCTTCGTTATAGAGATCAAATAGGGCCTGATCAAACGTTTGCATACCCAATTCACGTGATTTGCTCATAATTTCTTTAAGCACATGGAATTGTCCTTTTAGAATATTATCTGCAATCAATGGTGTATTGAGTAGAATCTCAATTGCTGCACGACGACCTTTACCATCCTCAGTACGAACTAAGCGCTGTGAAATAATGGCTTTCATATTGGATGATAAATCCATCAGCAATTGATTACGGCGCTCTTCTGGGAAGAAGTTAATAATACGGTCTAAGGCTTGGTTGGCATTATTTGCGTGTAAAGTCCCTAAACAGAGATGTCCTGTTTCCGCAAAAGCAATCGCATGTTCCATGGTTTCAGTATCGCGGATCTCTCCAATCAGAATGACATCAGGCGCTTGGCGTAAGGTGTTTTTCAAAGCGTGATGCCATGAGTGGCAATCAACGCCAACCTCACGATGCGTAATCATCGATTTTTTGTGTTTGTGTACATATTCAACAGGGTCTTCAACGGTGATGATATGGCCTGCTGAATTCTCATTGCGATGATCAATCATGGCTGCTAAAGAGGTTGACTTACCTGAGCCAGTACCACCAACGACCAGCACTAAACCACGTTTTTCCATGATCACATTTTTAAGTGAGTCAGGTAGTTTTAGCTTTTGAAAGGTTGGAATTTCAGAGGTAATGGTACGAATGACCATCCCGATTTGAAGTTGTTGTTTGAATACATTGACGCGGAAACGTGAAACATTGGGAACATTAATGGCGAAATTACATTCCCATTCATTTTCAAATTCTTGTCTTTGCTTTTCATTCATTAAACTATAAGCAAATAATTTGGTTTTATCAGCTGTTAGAGCCTGCTGCCCCAAAGGTCGCATTAATCCTTGTAATTTAATACTCGGCGGAAAATCAGCGGTTATAAATAAATCAGAGCCACCATATTCCACAACTTTAGTGAGCATATGGAACATAAAGGTTTTGGCTTCTTCTAATAATTCAGCATTGTACATTGATATACCCAGATTATTTAAAGCATTTAGAATTGCAATTAAGTTGGATGAAACTAAAAACACAGATTTAAGAGAACATATCCTTGTTTCTTAAAAATGAAGCAGCGCAATATGACAAAATTGGTGATTACGCTGCTATGAATCTTTGGTTTAGAGAGATGATTTAATTTCGATGAGATTATTCCAAAGATCAACTGTACGATCTACTTGGTTTTAAATTTATAGTAATAATTTCAATGTGATGTGATAAAAATTGTCAGCTTTTTACTTAAAATATGCTTTAACTTGAGAACTCCATCAAATTGATTGAAATGAATAGAACGTTCCACGTGAAACATGGGGCGATTGGTTTGATTTTGGTTGTGACTCCGTAAGCTTTGCAGCCTCAATAAATCTGAGTGATTACAATAGCCGCTGATTTTAAAATTGAGTTTGCGTCATGTTAAAGAAAATTGGGATTTTTTCACTGTTAGGCTGCGTCTCTGCTTTCAGCTTTGCAAATGTGGAAACATTAAAAAGCAATTTGAGTAAACAATATCCCAATATTCAAGTTACCAATATTCAGCCTACTGAAATGTCTGGTTTATATAGTGCCAATCTCGATAATCAGATCATTTATTTAGATGAAAATGCCGAGCATATGTTCATCGGATCAATGGTTCGTCTTAAAGATCAAAAGAATCTGACTAAAGATTTAGTGTTAAAGCAGAATTCAATTGATTGGAAGCAACTTCCTCTCAAAGATGCCATTAAAACAGTGAAAGGCAATGGCAAAAGACAATTGGCAATTTTCTCTGACCCTAATTGCCCGTATTGTAAAAAACTAGAGGCAGAGCTAGATAAGCTAAATGATGTCACTATTTACACCTTCATTTATCCATTAAAAACACAGTCAATTGCCGTGTCTAAACAAGTTTGGTGTGAAGCAAATCCTGCATATGCATGGAAGAATCTATTGCAAAAAAATGTTCAGCCCAAAGCCAAAACTTGTGCAAATCCAATTGATCGTAACTTAGAATTAGGTCGTAAATTGGGGGTACAAGGCACACCAACCTTAATTTTTGGCAATGGCTTAAAAATGGTCGGTGGTCGTAGTGCTGAAGAAATCCAAATGATTTGGAAAGAATTAGAATTATAAAAATTCTCCCAATTCATTGATTAACGATGAATTGGGAGTTTTACTGAGATTAACTTTTCTTGGTTACAAGGTTGTAGATAAATAGAATAATAACGGCACCGATGACTGACGCAATAAAACCAGCCGCTGAATTCTCTCCATATAAACCGAGTAATCGACCACCATAGGTGGCAAGTAATGAACCAGCTATCCCTAATAAGGTTGTTACGATGAAACCTGCTTTATCATCTCCAGGATGTAAAGCACGTGCAATTAAGCCCGCAAAAAAACCAACTACAATTGCCACAATTAGAGACCACATTGTCTTTTCTCCTTGTTTTCACAATGGTATTTATTGTTATCCTGCTTGATAGAGCTTACTTTTGTCTGTAGTGGATTTTCCACTTATGTCGTATTTTTGTGCAACTTGAGTCAAGTTAAATAACTTTTCCAACAAAAAAAGGTGCTTTGCAGCACCTTGATTACAACTGACATCTTAGCAAAATATAAACCCCAAAAATTTATTTAAAGATTCAATTTGCGAGAGATGTCAAAAGCCCTCAAAGACCAATCTCACCAATAAATGGTAGATGACGATATTTTTGATCAAAGTCGAGGCCGTAACCAACGATAAAGCGGTCTTCAACTTCAAAACCAAGAAATTTTACATCTAAATTAATTTCACGGCGTGATGGTTTGCTGACCAAGGTACATAATTCAATTGAATTTGGATTACGGGTTTGCAGAATTTCCATCACTTTACTTAATGTCCGTCCTGAATCGATAATATCTTCAACGACGAGAACATCTTTACCTCGAATTTGACCATCAAGATCTTTTAAAATTTTAACATCACGTGAAGAAACAGTTGTACCGTTTACATAGCTAGATACAGTCATAAAATCGAGTTCATGTGGTTTTTCAATGGCACGACACAAATCTGCCATGAAAATGACTGAACCGCGCAATAAGCCAATCAATACCAGTTCTTTATCACTTTGAGCATAGTGTGCGTTGATTTTATCGCCGAGTTCTTTCACTTTGGCTTGGATCTCTTCACTGGAAATCATTACGCGCATTGCAACAGTCATCGATGGAGTCCTAAAACTTAAAAACAGGAAAAATAAAAAAGGTGTTGACCAGCAACACCTCGAAATCTTGAGTTAATGTGAGAATTTTAAAACAAAATCACATTTCATGCACCTTTTGATGGTGCAGAAAATGTATCATTTTTCGGCTGACGGCTGTCACGTTTCAAAAGAACAGCACAGCCTAAAACCAACAACACCCACTCAAGTCTTTGTTTGGACGTTTGTTTAGTGGGCACTATATGCTTTTTGTCCATAAATATAAGTTGCCTCAATATTACGGTCATCACCCATGGTAAATAGTGCAAATAAGCTATCATCAATCGACTTTGAGCGTGACTGACGCAGTTGTTGCAAAGCTGTTGCTTTGAGGTTGAGCACTACAAAATCAGCTTCTTTACCGATATTAAAGTTCCCTAACTTATCATCTAAGTCTAAGGCTTTCGCGCCACCTAAAGTGGCATGATATAAGGATTCAAAAGCAGAGAGTTTGTCCCCTTGCAGTTGCTGGACTTTATAAGCCTCATTTACCGTTTGTAAGAGACTGAAAGACGTCCCTGCCCCAATATCTGTACCCAAGCCAACTTTAACTTTTTGCTCCCAAGTCTTTTTCAATGGAAATAAACCGCTGCCTAGGAATAAGTTTGAGGTCGGACAGAATGCGATTGCTGAGTCCGTATCATGCATGCACTGCCATTCAGCATCTTCCAAATGAATGCAATGTGCGAAGACCGAACGTTGTCCAGTTAAGCCATAATGGTGATAGACATCGAGATAGCCTTTTTGTTCGGGGAATAAATCTTTCACCCAAGCGATTTCATCTTTATTTTCACTTAAATGGGTGTGCACATAGACATCTGGGAATTGTGCTTTGAGCTGCCCTGCTTTTTTGAGTTGTTCTGGGGTTGAGGTAGGTGCAAAACGAGGTGTAATTGCATACAAGGCACGTCCTTGACCATGCCACTTCTCAATCAGTGCTTTAGAGTCGTCGTAAGCGCTTGCTGCGGTATCACACAGCGCTTCAGGTGCATGACGATCCATCATCACTTTACCTGCGATTAAACGCATTTGGTGCTGTTGTGCAGCTTCAAACAGGGCATCGACTGATTCTGGATGAACCGTACAGAATACCAGTGCGGTTGTTGTTCCATTTTTGAGTAATTCATTCACAAAAAATTTAGCGATTTCTTGCGCATAAGCTTTGTCTTGAAATTGGATTTCTGTTGGAAAGGTATATGTATTTAACCAACTGAGCAGCTGTTCGCCGTATGCACCGACCATTTCAGTTTGTGGAAAATGGATATGCGTATCAATCATGCCAGGAATGATCAATTGATCTGGATAATGCTGAATTTCAACGTTTGTAGGTAGTTCAGACTGAGCATCTTCCCAAGCGCCAAACCAACGAATCTTACCTTGTTCAGTGATCATGATACCATCTTCGAGATAGCGAACTTGATCGGTAATTTCAGCGGCTTGAGAAACAGTGTTTTGAATATCTAAGAAGCGACCACGAATCACCGTGATAGGAGTAGCCAAAGTCATAACAACCTACAATTTTACTTTTTTCGGTTGATTGTACCTGATTTTGCCAAAGTTACTGGATTATTCGCCTATTTTAAGTGCTTAAAACGTGTATAAATGTGAGTCATTATTTAAATCAATTCATTTGATTTCGGGTTGAATGATTGATCAACACATAAAAAAGGGCCTTCATTGAAGACCCTTTTTTAAATGCTTTGTGATTATTGCGCTTGACGCTTGTTATGACGTATAGAGAGATAAGCCGTAATACTGAGCACAAGGACAATAAAACCGAGTGAAATCCAAATCGGCATGTGGAACACATCGAGCAATAACATTTTCGCACCGATGAACAATAAGATAATCCCCAAACCATACGGTAAATAATGCATCTTGGTTGCTGCACCTGCGAGCAAGAAGAACATTGCACGGAGACCCAAGATCGCCATTAAGTTTGCGGTTAAAACAATAAACGGGTCACTGGTAACAGCAAAAATCGCAGGGATGGAGTCAACAGCAAAAATTACATCTGAAGCTTCAACAAGGATTAATACCAAGAATAAAGGCGTTGCCCAAAGTACACCATTTTGGCGAATGAAGAATTTATTGCCTTCTAGTTTTGGCGTAATACGCATATGTTTGCGTAGCCATTTCAACAATTTAATATCTTCGATATTGGTTTCTTCATCTTGTCCTTTGAGGAACTTAAAGCCTGTATAGACCAAGAATGCGCCGAAGATATACAGCACCCAAGAAAACTCTTGAACAAACCAAGCGCCGATAAAGATAAAGATAGTTCTTAGAATGATTGCCCCAAGTACGCCGTAAAGTAAAATTTTACGTTGTAGCGCGGGTGGAATCGCAAATGCAGCGAAAATCATCAGCCAAACAAAGACGTTATCAATCGCAAGTGATTTTTCGAGTAGATAACCTGCGAAGTATTCCATGGTTTTTTGGTTCGCTATGGTCGCACCCAGTGTTTGCTGGAGGTAGAACCACAAACCACCGCCAAAGAGCATGGCAACTGTGACCCAAGCAATACTCCAATACGCCGCCTGCTTAATTGGAACATCTTGGTTTTGCTTTTGTTTAAAGCCTAAAAAGTCGATCAATAGCATGACAATGACAATGCCAAAGAACGCAACATACAGCCATAAATTGCCGATAGTTTCCATCACAACTCCCTATCTGGCAAATGGACATAAAAAAACCTTGACCAGTTGCCAGATGAATTAATACATCTGTTTCAACATGATCAAGGTCTTGCCTACATCACAAATGATTGTGATGCTCAGAGTCCGACTTTTTGCAAAGTGTAATGACGAAGCTCTGACACCTAAGTATTGGATCTCTTAGGTTTGGAGGAGGCTACTCCCCTTGTCAACAAATTCTGTATGGATGGTGACATCCAAATATGTGCGTAGAATTACACAAATAAGTGATTTAAGCAAATGTTCAACGCATAAATTTTAAACATGATTTTTGTATGATCAGGACAATAGGTAAAACAGCCCAGATCGATTAAGTTATACCTGAAGAGCTTTATTTTGTTTTGAGAAATAAGAAATGAGTGTTGAAAAAATACTAAATAAACCCCTGAAATTGTTTGCCCCTCGTGACCCTGAAGAAGCACATCGTGCTGCTACCCCGTTAGAGCTTTTATTTGACCTTATTTTTGTTGTTGCCATTGCGACTGCTGGGCAGCAACTACATCATGCCATGATTGAAGGGCACTTATGGCATGCTCTGCCGACCTATTGTATGGTGTTTTTTGCTCTGTGGTGGGCATGGATGAATTTTACGTGGTTTGCTTCCGCGTATGACAATGATGACACGCTTTATCGTTGTCTTACTTTTGTGCAAATCGCGGGGTCATTAGTGATGGCAGCTGGGATTCCAGCCGTTTTTCAACAACACAATTTCGATGTGATTATCATTGGTTATGTGATTATGCGATTGGCTTTAGTCACTCAATGGATACGTGTGGCAAAGCATGATCCCGAGCGCAAAGTGACTGCTTATCGTTATGCAATCGGTATAGTGTTGGTTCAGTTAGGTTGGCTGGTTGGTAATTTTAGCTCTATTCACATGACCACGTGGTTATTTCTTATACTGGTCTTTTTTGAATTAGCCGTTCCTTTTTATGCGGAAAAGCATGCCGCCACGCCATGGCATCCACATCATATTGTCGAACGTTATGGGCTACTGACCATTATTGTATTAGGCGAATCCATTATTGGCAGTTTTGCCGCTACACAGGAAGCCTTTTCGAATCGTGTGATCAATTATCAAGAAGTATTTTTAATTATTGGCGGTTTATTGATGATGTTTGCGATGTGGTGGGTCTATTTTGATCGTAGTCATCATCACCATCAACGCCGTGGTGTGCAGCCGTTTTTATGGGGCTATGGCCACTTTTTTATCTTTATCAGTATTGCTGTATTAGGTGCTGCTTTAGCTGCCGCGGTTGATGTTTCAACACAAAATGCACATATTTCAAGCCAAATGATGGGATTAATTATTGCGGCCAGTTTGGCGATATATAGTACTTATATTTGGCTGTTTTATGAGGCGTTTTATTTATCAGGATGGGGGCGTTGGGTTTATCCAATTACTGTATTGATCCTGTTTTCGATTCCTTTTTTATTTGCTGATATTGGCTATATCGTTTTTGCAATGGCAGTTATCTATATTCTTCGCCTGATAATTTCTAAAGTGTATTTGATGAATTGTGATGATGAGCTAAGCATTACAACGCATTAAAGCTCTTCTTCATTCGAACTAAAACCAAGTTTAGCGTTTTAATGCGCTAAATTGGTTGGCTCAAAAACTTTCAAAATTTCGTTTCGAAGAAACTGATGGCGAGGATTGTGCCGAACGGTGTCATGCCAGTACATGCCCATCTTAATTTTAGGTAATTCGATGGGTAGCGGATGAATATTTAAATTTTCTGCATAATGCAGATGTTTAAGAATACTATGTGGAATGGTCAGAATTGCATCGGGGTATTGAGCAAGCACTTGTAGCGCAGTGGAATAATGCTGACAACGCAAGAAAATTTGCCGCGACAGTTGCTGACGATTGAGATAAATATCTTCAAGCAATAAGCCTGTGCGCCTTGATGATACACCGATATGTGGTGCGGAGAGATAGTGTGATAAATCCATCTGCATTTGCTGTGTACACACCACAAAATGATCATCAATTAAGTTTTCAAACTGTAAATTGGCTTGATACGGTTGCACCAGATCAATTACAAAATCAATTTGTTGAGCTGATAAATCAGCCAGCATATTTTTACGATCCAACTTAGAACTCAGAAATTGAATATCAAGATTGAGTTGGCTGAAATGATGAACTAATTGCGGAAAAATAATTGGTTCAATTTCATCATGTATGGCAATTTTAATGCTTTGCAGCATGCTTGGTACAAAGTCTTGCTGTGGAATTGCAATATTCTGAATCGTGAGCAGCGCATTTTGAATCGGTTGATAAATTTGCTCAGCATACGGCGTTGGCAGCATTTTTTGTCCGCTGCGAACAAACAGTTCATCTTGTAGTTGTGTACGTAATCGCTGTAATGCATGGCTAACCGCAGATTGGCTGATACAGAGTAATTGCGCCGCTTTGGAAATGCTTTTTTGTTCAAAAATCGCGATGAAAAGTGGGTATAAATTAATATCAATACGATGAAAATTGCCCACTTCGAGTGGATGACTATTATGAATCTGATTCATAGTTTTGAATAAAATTAAATCATTTCATTCATAATAAATTTTCACTTATGGTGATGTAAAGCAGCGAATCAATATTCGCCACATTTTACATTGAGGGAAATGATGATGTTTGCATTATCCGAACGCGCACAGGATTTTATTGCACGAACACAAACCTTTATTCAACAAGAAATAGAACCAATAGAAAAAGCATTTTGGGATGAAACACATCGTTTAAATGTCGATGGTGATTGGACCAAATGGCAATGGCCAGCACAACTTGAACAACTCAAAGCGAAAGCCAAAGCAGCTGGCTTATGGAATATGTTTTTGCCTGATGCGGAACTCGGCGCAGGTTTATCTGTGCAGGAATACGCACATATTGCCGAACTCACAGGACGCAGCTTACTTGCGCCGACCGTTTTTAACTGTAATGCACCCGATAGCGGCAATATGGAAGTGTTATGGCGCTATGGTAGTGAAGCGCAGAAACAACAATGGTTGCATCCGCTGTTGAATGCTGAAATTCGTTCAGTGTTCTGTATGACTGAACCTGCGGTTGCATCGAGTGATGCCACCAATATGCAAGCAACGGCTGTGATTGATGGTGATGAAATCGTCCTGAATGGTCGTAAATGGTGGTCGTCAGGTTTAGGTGATCCAAATGCCAAAGTGATTATTTTCATGGCCTATACGCCAGATCCAAGCAAAGATCGTCATCATCAACATTCAATGGTACTGGTACCCATTGATACACAAGGTGTCAGCATTGAGCGAATGCTTCCAGTTTTTGGGGATTACGATGCACCACATGGTCATGGGCAGGTCAATTTTGACAATGTACGTGTGCCTGTCAGTAACTTTATCGGCGGTGCAGGACAAGGTTTTGAGATTGCCCAAGGGCGTTTAGGACCTGGACGTATTCATCACTGTATGCGTTGTATAGGCGCAGCAGAAAAAGCGCTAGAGTTGATGATTGATCGAGGCATGTCACGTAAAGCCTTTGGGAAAGAAATTCTTAAACTCGGGGGTAACTTGGAACGTGTCGCTGAAGCACGCGTGCAAATCGACCAAGCTCGGTTATTGACCCTGTATGCAGCTTACAAGATGGATACTTTGGGGAATATGGCGGCGTTAACCGAGATTTCAGCGATCAAAGTGGTTGCGCCAACTGTGTTGCAAAATGTCGTCGATATGGCGATTCAGATTCACGGTGGTGAGGGTGTGTCACGAGATACTCCACTGACCGCATTCTTTAATCAAGCGCGTAGTTTACGTTTAGCCGATGGACCTGACGAAGTGCATAAAGGCATGATTGCTAAATTAGAGTTAAAAAAACGTGGTTATGGTCGCGGATAAGGATATAAGCAAATGACAGTAATTGATGTGGGTGGGCAAGTTCGTCACGGTGAAGAACTGGATATTTCGGCGGTTGAAAGGTGGTTGAAAGATCAGGGTATCATCTTGCAAGGTCAAGCACAGGTAACCCAATATTCAGGAGGCGCATCGAATTGGACCTATCGTCTTGAATATGACAATGTCGATTTGATTTTGCGTCGTCCTCCTAAGGGAACTAAGGCCAAATCAGCACATGACATGGTACGTGAATACAACGTGCAGAAACATCTTGCACCATTCTACCCTGTCCTGCCTGAAATGCTTGCATTGTGCCAAGACGAACATGTCATTGGCTGTGATTTCTATGTGATGAAGCGAATTGAGGGCATTATTCCACGTGCCAATTTGCCTAAAGAATTACAACTGGATGAGCCACAGGTGCAGCAGCTTTGTCTCAATGTTTTGGATAAATTGATTGAATTGCATCAAGTGCCTTATCAAGGTACAGAACTGGAAAAACTTGGCAAGGGCGAAGGTTATTGCCGCCGTCAGGTTGAAGGCTGGGATACACGTTATCAAAAAGCATTAACGCCGAATGTGCCTGATTTTGCTTTTGTACGTCAGTGGCTACAAGAGTACATCCCTACCGACTCTAAAACTTGTGTGATTCATAATGATTGGCGCTTTGATAATGTTATTTTAGATCCACAGCAGCCAATGAAAGTGATTGGTGTATTGGATTGGGAAATGGCAACGTTGGGTGATCCCTTAATGGATTTGGGCAGTGCCCTCGCCTACTGGATTCAAGATGACGATGACGCACTGATGAAATCCAGCCGCCGTCAACCTACCAATCTAAGAGGCATGCTGACACGTCAGCAAGTGGTCGATTACTATTTGGCAAAAACAGGGTTGAAGCCTGACAACTGGGCATTTTATGAAGTGTTTGGTTTATTCCGTTTAGCCGTGATTGCTCAGCAAATTTATTATCGTTATTACCATCAGCAAACCGATAATCCAGCTTTTAAAGATTTTTGGATTCTGATCCATGCTTTACATATTCGAGCATTAAAACTCATCGCAGAAAATAATGTAGAAGCACAGCAGTTGATCCCTGAATATGCAGCAAAATTACAGGATATTTTAAAACGATGAGCACGATTTATTTAGTGCGACATGGGCAAGCCTCGTTTGGAGCTGCAAGCTATGATCAACTATCTGCCAAAGGTGAGCAGCAAGCACAGGTGGTGGGTGATTTCTTTCAATCAACACTAAAACATACTCCGCTTGTGATTGCAGGGTCAATGCAGCGTCATCAACAAACCGCGCAGTTGGCTTTGGCTCAGAGTTTTCAAGACATTGTGGTGCAAATAGAGTCTGCTTGGAATGAGTTTGATCATCAGCATGTGTTTGCTCAGTACGAGCCGCGTTTTAATCAACCTGAATTATTGAAGCAAGATGTCGCTCAAGTTACCAATCCACGTGCCTATCTGGCTAAAATTTTTGATGGCGCGATTGACCGCTGGATTGGAGAGCAATATGACCATGAATATCATGAAACATGGTTAGCCTTTCAGACCCGCGTCGAAACGGCTTTGCAAAACCTTTGTGCCAACATTGATGTAACAGGATACAAGCAAGCCGTAGTATTTAGCTCAGGTGGAGTCATTTCTGTGGCTGTGGGCAAAGTCTTGGGGCTGAATGCGAAACAGATTTTTGCGTTGAATTGGTCGATTGCTAACGCTAGCGTCACAACACTGCGTTGGGTAGATGGTCGTTTGCAATTACTCAGCTTTAATGAGCATCATTATTTAAAAACACGTGATGCTGAACTTTTAACATGGATTTAAATAAAAATAGGTGGCAGGCATGGCAAAGACAATTTTAATTACAGGTGCAAGTTCAGGTTTAGGTGCAGGTATGGCAAGAGAGTTTGCTGCCAAAGGCTACAATCTGGCGTTGTGTGCACGACGGTTGGAACGTTTAGAAGCATTACAACAAGAGCTGCAAAGTCAGTTTTCTATTCAGGTCAAGATTAAGACGCTTGATGTGACTCATTACGATGATGTTTTTACGGTTTTTAAAGCTTTTCAGCAAGAATTTGGCAGTATTGATCGCATTATTGTCAATGCGGGTGTAGGTGACGGTCGCCGTATTGGTAAAGGTCATTTTGACGTAAATCGTGCTACAGCGGAAACCAACTTTATTTCGGCGTTGGCGCAGTGTGAAGCGGCAGTTGAAATTTTTCGAGCACAAAACAAAGGGCACTTGGTAGTCATTTCTTCGATGAGTGCGATGCGTGGCTTGCCAAAGCATTTATCGACTTATGCTGCGAGTAAAGCAGCTGTCGCGCATTTGGCAGAAGGGATTCGTGCCGAGTTGTTGCATACACCAATCAAAGTCTCGACGATTTTCCCAGGCTATATTCGTACTGAGTTAAATGAAGGTGCGAAGAAGTTACCGTTTGAGGTGGATGAGAAAACAGGTTCTAAGGCGTTGGTGAAAGCGATTGAGAAAGAACCTGTGAAAGCTTATGTGCCGCAGTGGCCGTGGCTGCCAATGGGCATTGCAATGAAGATTTTGCCTTTGAAACTTGTGAATAAATTGAGTTAATTGCCATTTAAAATGGATTGGAGATATCTCTAATTAGCAAGATTTCACAGCCTCATATAGGCTGAATCATTAACATGTTTGTGTAGAGGCGTTTCCTTACTTTTCAAAGATGAAAAGTAACAAAAATCTTTTGTTGGACTGATGGTATATCCCTATACCACAGTCCAACGGGCGGCATCCATGCCGCCTGTGACGATAGTGAATACCGCGACAGGATTAGGTTATAAAAGTGAACTATGGGCTAGATTACGACAACGCTGTAATCAACTTTTGGTGCAATCCACCAAAACCACCATTCGACATGATCACCACAGCGTCACCCTCACCTGCTTCATTGACTACACGAGCAATGATCTCATCCAGTGAACGACTGACTTCGGCTTTGTTTGATGATGCAGAGATGACAGGCTGTAAATCCCAATCCAAGCCTTCAGGTTGATACCAAATCACTTCATCGGCTAAACGAGCTGAATGTGCCAAACCATCTTTATGGCTGCCCATACGCATGGTATTTGAACGAGGCTCGATAATCGCCCACAGTTTACGTTCACCTAAGCGTTTACGTGCGCCGTCCAGTGTGGTTTCAATCGCAGTTGGGTGATGGGCAAAATCATCATAGACTTCAATACCACGAACCGTTCCCAAAAGCTCCATGCGACGCTTCACACCACCGAAGTTAGATAAGGCTTCGCAAGCTTGCTCAAGGCTAACACCGACATGCTGAGCCGCTGCAATCGTTGCCAATGCATTCGCAACACTATGCTGTCCTGTCATATTCCACTGTACTTCACCAACCACGTTGCCCTGTTCTAATACTTTAAAGTGGCTACCATCGGCACTGATCAGTTCAGCAGATAAAGCCGCTTGATCATTTGGCTCAAGGCTAGTACGAACTACAGGCGTCCAACAACCCTGCTCCAGTACTTCATCAATATTAGTTTCAGTGATTGGCGCAATAATACAGCCTTCACTTGGAATGGTACGCACGAGGTGATGGAATTGTTTTTGAATTGCAGCAAGATCATCAAAAATGTCAGCGTGGTCAAATTCAAGGTTATTTAAAATCGCAGTTTTAGGATGATAGTGAACGAATTTAGAGCGTTTATCAAAGAACGCAGAATCATATTCATCTGCTTCTACACAGAAGTATTTGCCACCACCTAAACGTGCGCTTTCGCTAAAACCAAGCGGTACGCCACCAATCAAAAATCCAGGATTTAAACCTGCTTGATCGAGTACCCAAGCTAACATCGTGGTCGTTGTGGTTTTACCATGAGTACCAGCAACACCGAGTACATGTTTGCCTTGTAAAACATGGTCAGCCAAGAACTGCGGGCCTGAAATATAAGGTAGACCTTCATTAAGCATGTATTCAACGGCATCAATGCCGCGTTTCATGGCATTACCGACAATCACGAGATCAGGATGAGGTTGTAAATGGCTACGATCGTAGCCCTGCATCAGTTCAATGCCTGCATTTTCGAGTTGGGTAGACATTGGCGGATAAACATTGGCATCTGAACCTGTGACTTTATGTCCTAAATCTCGTGCTAATAGAGCCAGAGACCCCATAAATGTGCCACAAATACCCAAAATATGCAGATGCATAACTCGCCTACTCCACTGCTTTTGATACAGCACAACTTGGTGTCTGTATTTGTCATTATCAATAAAAATCAATCGCAACGATAGCAAGGCTTGCAGTGAAAAGATAGTCAAAATTCGTTGTTGTTTTTTCACTTAAAATTTAAGCGAGAAGTGCTAAAATTTCATCGTTGTAGTCGCAAAAAAATATAAGCTATCCTCTTCACCATTTTTTAGAAATTTAACAACTTTATTCAATGGAAAGATGAAACGTTCACCATCTGTTAGTATTGCTGCAAGTTCAATTGAGTGATCCAAATTATTAAAAAGTTCAGGATTTAACTCCTTAGCTGTCTCATAATCAACCCAATACCAATTTCTATTTTTATCATTTTTTCTGATCGTTTCTCCTACATATGCACCTGTACGTAGAATAGTTTTAAATCTTTGGTCATCAGAGATTTGATCTAAATTATTTTTATTTAAATCTGACAAATATTTATCGATAAATTTTAAACTTTCTAAAGAATAATCTAGTTTTTGAGGATCTAATGATTCAAAACGATATACAGGGTCATTTTTTTCACTATAGAACATGTTTGCTAAATCAGATAAAGCTTCATTTTGGTTATCTAAATCTAATTCTATCGCGTGGTTTTTGCTCATCGAAAACAGTAGAATAGTTAATAGAAATAACTTTTTCATAATTCTTGTGCTTCTCAAATCTTATTCAAAAATGGATTTTACTACAAAATTTTTAGAGTAAATACAATTGAGTCCGACTCTTATAGCGCTATGTTTCCTTATCATTTCCAATTGTTTTATGACTTTAGCATGGTACGGGCATTTAAAATTTTTGCATCATGCACCTCTTTGGCAAGCCATTTTATTTGGATGGAGTATTGCCCTACTTGAATATAGTTTTATGATTCCAGCAACCAAACTGCTCAATGCAAATGGCTGGAGTTTGGGTGAGATGAAAATCACCCAAGAAGTGGTAACGCTGATCGTCTTCGTCCCCTTTATGATTTTTCTATTCAAACAACCATTCAAGCTAGATTACGTCTGGGCGATGTTCTGTCTATTGGGCTGTGTCTACTTTGTTTTCCGCAATCAAAGCTAATTTGATTCAACATCATTCGCAGCGTTCTTTTGTTGGGGATGATTGAAAAAAACGCTATAATATTTGCCAATTTCTTCCTTCGTGCTTGGCGCAAGTCGAGATACTTCTCTATTTTTATCATGTTTTGGAAAAGCCAATGAATGCGGTCGCAACAGATAGCCAACCTTTAGTCGGGATTATCATGGGTTCTCAATCAGATTGGGCAACACTCGAACATACTGCAAATATGCTCAAACAATTGGGTGTACCTTTCGAAGCTGAAGTGGTTTCTGCACACCGTACACCAGATCGTTTGTTTGAATATGCTGAAACAGCACGTGACCGTGGTATTCAAGTGATTATTGCGGGTGCTGGCGGTGCAGCGCATTTACCAGGTATGTGTGCAGCTAAAACTGACTTACCTGTACTTGGTGTTCCTGTTAAATCTTCGATTTTAAATGGCGTTGATTCATTGCTTTCAATCGTACAGATGCCCGCTGGTATTGCAGTAGGAACATTAGCGATTGGCCAAGCAGGTGCGACCAATGCTGCGATTATGGCAGCGCAAATCTTAGGTTTAACGCGTCCTGAAATTGCTAAAAATGTTGCTGACTTCCGTACTGCTCAAACCGAAAAAGTGTCAGGCAATAACATTCCTGGTCAAGTTTAACGGAGCTGATCATGAATAAAACCATTGGCATTTTTGGTGGCGGTCAGCTTGGACGCATGATGGCGCAAGCAGCGTTACCGTTTAATATTCAATGCAGCTTTTTTGAAGCGGAAACTGAATGCCCAGCTGCGATTCTAGGTCCAGTTTTTTCAAGCAAAACTGAGCAAGGTTTACAGGATTTTATTGCCAGTGCGGATGTTTTCAGCCTTGAGTTTGAAAATACCCCTGTGGCTGATGTAGATGTTTTGACACAAACCAAGACGCTGCACCCTCCTCGCCTTGCTTTGGCAACTGCTCAGAATCGTTTGGCTGAGAAATCTTTATTTGATGAATTGAATATTCCTGTTGCGCCGTATCGTGCTGTGGATAGTTTAGATAGCTTAAAACAAGCGGTGGCTGATCTAGGTTTACCAATCGTGCTGAAAACGGTGACAGGTGGCTACGATGGCAAGGGTCAATTTGTGCTTCGTTCAGAAGATCAGATTGATACAGCGTGGGCTGAACTTGGTCCAGCGAAAAGCTTGATCGCTGAAAGTTTTGTGAAATTCAGTCGTGAAGTTTCGATTATTGCGGTTCGTGGTCAAGATGGTGATGTCAAAACTTGGGCACTCGCTGAAAACCACCACCATAATGGGATCTTGTCACACTCGATTGTACCTGCGCCAAATAGCACAGATCTGCAACCTGTTGCGCAAGATTATATTACCCGTTTGTTGAACCACTTAAATTATGTCGGTGTTCTTACACTCGAATTATTTGTGACTGAGCAAGGTTTATATGCCAATGAAATGGCATGTCGTGTACACAACTCAGGTCATTGGTCGATCGAAGGTGCGATTTGTTCGCAATTTGAAAATCATATCCGTGCTGTGGCTGGTTTACCTTTGGGTTCAACCGATGTGGTTCGCCCAACAGTGATGATCAATATTATTGGTCAACATCCAAAATCTGAAGATGTATTAGCGCTACAAGGTGCACATTTACATCTCTATAATAAGTCAGAACGTACTGGGCGCAAGTTAGGCCATATTACCTTGATGCCGAATAATTCGGATGATTTAACAGGTCTATGCCGTCAATTAGCACAGATTTTACCTGTACCTTTAGCATTGACGGCTGATATGAGTCTCTAAACTTATCCACAATGCCGTAAAAAGCGATCTTCGGATCGTTTTTTTTATTGCAGATTGATTTTTAAATTTAAAAATCTGAGAAATAAGGGTTGTGGATAACTTGATTGTGGATTTTGAATTTAAAATAAAAGGTCTGATTTGACTTTAAAACCGACCTGAGTTGTTATTCTGTGTGTGGTTGATGTTGAGTTGTTTTATTTGGAATTGTATAAAAGAAAACAGTGAGTTACTTACTTTGGGATAATCGCTATAACAAATAGATAAAAAAGATTCTAAATAAAAAAGTTGGCTAAGCCTGTGGGAGGGTTTGATGTCTGAAAAAATTGAAATTGCTCGAATAAAAATGCAGAGCCCTTTAACCAGTGCGATGGATGGTGAGGTACGGTGGTCACCTTTAAAATCGTTATGGGTATTTAGTCATTTGGTGATTGCATTGATTGGTGGTGCGTTAACTTTTTCTTTGGATGCACTATTGGTATTTATATTAACGACTGCTTTTACTTTGTGTTTTGGACATTCTTTGGGAATGCATCGTAAATTGATTCATGACAGCTATAAGTGCCCAAAATGGCTAGAATATTTTTTAGTTCATCTAGGTGTATTGGTTGGCTTGGCTGGACCATTTGGGATGGTGCATACCCATGACTTAAGAGACTGGGCACAAAGACAAAAGCAATGCCATTCTTATTTACGCCATGGTGAACGTATTATCAAGGATGGTTGGTGGCAATTACATTGTGACCTTAAGTTAAAGCATCCACCTGTGTTTAGGCCTGAATCTCATTTGAAAGATAATTGGATTTATCAATTTATGGAAAGAACGTGGATGATGCAACAGCTTCCATTGGCAATTCTTTTATTTATTTGTGGTGGTTTTGCATGGGTCATTTGGGGGATTTCTGCGCGTATTGTTGTTTCTGTGACGGGGCATTGGTTGATTGGTTATTTTGCTCATAATCATGGAGAAATGGACAATGAGGTGGTGGGTGCTGCGGTTCAAGGACATAATGTGAAATGGGCTTCTTATATTACCATGGGTGAATCATGGCATAACAACCATCATGCTTATCCTGAATCAGCAATTTTGGGGATCTATGAGAATCAACCTGATCCTGGCTGGTGGGCTTTAAATGCTTTAAACAATTTGGGCTTGGTTTGGGATATTGTATTGCCTGAAAATTTACCGCATCGCCATAATTTAAAAGCACTGACTTATAGAGCAGTACAGGGTAAAGGGAGTAAGGCTCCTTTTAAATGTCCTGTATTGAGTTTGATTGATTAGCTATAGCTAGCGTTGAATAAAAGCTTAGTGGGGTTAACTTCATTAAGCTTTTTTTATGTGTGATTATTTTGAATTTAAAACTAGCCTGACTGTGGCTATGTATTTTTAAATTTAAAAAGTATGGAGAATTGAGCTTGTGAGTAACTTTTATTTGTAATTTTGAATTTAAAATACAACCCTAAATTTGAATTCAAATAAGTTGGCTTTCTAAGCTTGCAGTTTTAAATTTAAAAATAGGGGGTGTTTTTGAATTTAAACTTTCATCTGTGGGTAACTCCTTAACTAATCTTAGTATTTTGAAATATAAGGAATTAAAAAACAATCTATTGTTTTTCATGTTTTGGCTAAATTGAAATGAATTTAAAAGAGGTTGATTTTTTGAATTCAAAAGCATGAGTGTTATCAGCTTGGTCTTTGAAGTTAAAGTGCGAGTGGTGGTTGAGTGTTGTTTTGAATTTAAAAAAGTGATGTGTTTTATTTTGAATTTAAAAATTAGATCGAATTATGAATTTAAAACTTGTGTTTTAAATTTAAAAGACAAGAAATGAATTCAAATTTACGTTTCCAAACTATACATCTGGGAGTGGCATGTTATGGTGAGGGAGAAATTTAAATTTAAAAATTCTGGTTTTAGACATGAAACAACATTTTTCATTTTTTCTAGGCACTGCCTTATTTGCTTTTTTCAACCAAGCTCATGCAGAGCTTGTTATTAATGGTGCAACGATGTCAACGCCGACAACAACAGCACTATCTAACAGTACTTATTCACCAAACTCAAATTTCCAAGCGTGTATTGCCAATTTGCGTTCCCAAGCCATTTCATCTGGCGTATCGGGTGCGACTTATGATCGTTACACGCAAAATTTAACGCCTGATTATTCCGTCATTGATAAATTAAATTATCAGCCTGAGTTTTCTACGGCGATCTGGGACTATTTATCGGGTCTGGTTGATAACGAGCGTGTTCAAGCTGGACAGCAAAAACTTGCACAACATCGTGATGTGCTTCGACGGATAGAGCAGACCTATGGTGTACCTGCTGAAACGGTTGTGGCCGTTTGGGGTGTGGAAAGTAACTATGGTGATATTTCTGGTAAATATCCTTTATTACAAGCACTAAGTACTTTGAGTTGTGAAGGTCGCCGTCAAAGTTATTTCCGTAGTGAATTCTTTGCGACGATGCGTATTTTACAACGCGGTGATTTAACACAAGATCAATTATATGGTTCGTGGGCGGGTGCATTTGGGCATACCCAATTTATGCCATCAACTTATGAGCGTTTAGCGGTTGATTTTGATGGTGACGGTCGCCGTGATCTGGTTTCAAGTACCACAGATGCATTGGCATCGACAGCGAATTTTTTAAAAAGAGCAGGGTGGCAAACGGGAATGCCTTGGGGCTTCGAGGTAAAAATTCCACAAGGGATGTCGATTTCAGGCGAAAGTCGTCGTAATAAAAAATCATTAAATCATTGGATTGCACAAGGGGTAACGCGCGCAGATGGCACCGCTTTAATTCAAGGAAATTTATCTGGCAGTACACCAGCGGGATTGATTGCGCCAGCAGGAGCAAGTGGGCCAGTCTTTTTGGTATTTAAAAATTTTGACGCGATTTACAGCTATAATGCAGCAGAAAGTTATGGTTTAGCGATTGCACATTTATCAGATCGTTTGAAAGGTGGGACACCATTTTTAACGGCTTGGCCAACCGATGATGCAGGGACTTCTCGTGCGGAACGTCGTGAAATTCAACAGTTTTTAATTAAACGTGGCTACGATATTGGTGCTGTAGATGGATTGATTGGTGATAAAAGTCGTCAAGCGATTCGCCAAGAACAAACTCGTTTAGGCTTAAATCCAACAGGGCGTGCAGGACAACAAATCTTGCAAGCTTTCCGCCAAGAACAGGCAAAAGAAATGATGCAATAAATCTAAGTGATGATAAAAAAGGTCTGCAGAAGCAGACCTTTTTATTTTAAGGTGCAGCGTCGAGTTTAACTGCTTCTAAAATATCAAAAATGACTGCAGTCACATCTTGGCTTAGATCGCGATCATTAAAGATTTCATAAGCTGAAATAGTGACATCAGTATCGCTTGGGAGTTGTTTTTGTTCTTCTTCAATCAAGTGTTCAATCGGTAATAAAGTTTGTTTTACTTCTAAATGTAGAATTTCATCATAACCAACATTTTCATCCTCAAGCTCAACCTCTTGCTCGTTGAAATAAGGAATTAAAATAGAATGGAGATATGGACTAATGTCTTGAATGTCCATGATTTCAACATCACGAGTTTGCTCAATCGTACTGATATGGTCGCTCACTTCGATGAGAATATGATAGTAACTCATGTTGTTCTCCATTAAGACTAAGATGATGTTTTATCAACACAATAGCATGAAAAAAACAAAATAAGCGACCCATTCTTGTTACCTAAGTTTAAAAACATCATCTCTATAATTTAGTTGATTTATCTACTAAATTTAGTCAGCTAAGCCTAACAGTTTTAAATCGGTATTGGTCAGCTGAAAGTCTTTTGCATCCTGTTCTTTAATTCTTGGATACATTAAAGATTTTGGGTCTTGAGTATGTTTCAGACCTAAAGCATGACCAAACTCGTGAGCTAAAGTGAGGCGTAGATCATCCAGTGATGAAAACTCATAAATAAAAATCTGCTTACCATCAAACTGTCCTTTATGGAGTACTTGTGGCTTAAATGTCTGGTTAAATTTATCGACTGACTGAACGAGTTGCTGACGTAATTGATTAGATTTTTCCGATTGTTTTTGAAGTTGTTGCACTTTTAGATTGTAATCATAGATACGTGCTTGTAAAAGCTGGCTTTGACTTTCAAGTGCGTGTTGTTGCTTTTGCAATTTTTTTGCCAATGTCTTTTTAGAGTGAGCAGCATTCAGTTGTTCTATAGCGGTTTGATAGGATTTCGCTTGTGCTTGGTATTCGGTTTTTTGTAATTCTAATTGTGTATCAGCATAGCGCAGTTGCTGTTTAAGTATCTGTAATTGTTGGTTCTGATCGAGCCAAATTTGTTGCTGTTTTTCTAATTGATGTAAATTCTCAGCGCGTTTTATACTGCGTATCTGACGTTGATCAAATACTAAATTTATGACAAATGTTGCTGAAGGATCATAAACAAAATAGTTTTGTCCTGTGTCTTTTGACCAGATTGCGGCAGCTTGTTGGCTTAGCTCGATTACTTGTTGTTTGTTGAGATTTAAGCGTGGGTCTAGCTCTGCGATTCGATAGCGTAAAGGATTCTCGGTGCTATAGCGAATTTGAGGAGATGTTGAACTAGAAGAAACTTTAGCTAAAGCTGAAGGAGAGAGCAGCATGAAAAAACATGTAGCCAACATAAAAATAAAGGGGTACATAGAGGGAGATAAAATTGAAAAAGGACGTATTTTAATCAGATATGTTTAGTAGTCAAACTTATAGAAAAGAGAGTAATTCATCAATTTATACAATATTTCCATAAAATAAAGATAAATGGATTTATAGAAATATTGAACATAAATTCGAGTATTGATTATGAATTAGACGAAATTTACATGAAACACAGTCATTTATTTTGAATTATACATATCGAATTTTTTAGTATTTTATGTGAATTTGAAAATTTATTAATATTTTATTTTTCACGTAAAATAAATGTTTATTTGTTCAATAAACATACCGTTTGGTGAAAAATTTCGTTTAACGAACAGTCGTGCGATGACTTATTATTTAATTCATCGCACGTACCAGTTCTTGATCGGCTTTTGTGAGTTCAAACTTTTGTAAGTTTTGTTTTTGAATGACTGGATACATGATAGACGTTGGATCATCTGTGTGTTCTAAACCGAGCGCATGTCCGAGTTCATGAGCCAGTGTTAAGCGTAAATCTTCTTTAGACGTAAATTCATAAATATAGATTTGTTTACCGTTGAAATGGCCTTTATGAAATAAACGAGGTTGAAAGTTTTTGTTAAATTGATTTGCTGATAACACTAATTGTTTATTATTTTGATTTAGGCTTTGAATTGCTTGGTTTAACTGTTGAGTTTTTTGTTTATGTTGAGCTATTTCTTGCTTTAAAGAATTTGATTGAAGTTGTAGTTCTTGTTGGCGTTGTGCGAGCTGATCAGCCATTTGCTTAGATGAAGAACGAAGTTGATTAAATCGTTGTACATCAGCGTTATATTGTTGAAACTGAGAGGTCAGTTGGGTTTGCTTACTTGCTATGAGCGCCGTCATTTTCTGGATCTCATCTTTCACTTGTTGTAGTTGTAGCCTTTGGTTTTCCCATTGTTGTTGTTGTTGATTGAGCTGATCTAAGTTCTCTACACGATTTTTACTATGTTGTTGGTGTTCATCGTAAACAAAGTTAATCGTAAATTCAGCTTGTGGATCATAAACAAAGTTTTTTTGTCCTGTTTCTTGTTCCCAAATTTTCGCCGCTTGCTGTGTAAGCTCCAAAACTTGTTGACTATCTAAATTAAAGCGTGGGTCAATATCTGCAATTCGGTAATGTAATGGCATTTGCATAGATTCATGTGTATGTGAACCCGCTGTATGTGATGCATTTTGGGCATAGCTTAGATTGGGTAGACCCATGCATAAGCATGCAACTATAACGGCTAAACCTTGTTTGCGCATGAGCCAAATTCCCCCAAATAAGGTTTATTTTTGAGCAATATTATTTTGCCGTCAAAACGCTATCTACTTAATAAACAAGGTTTAAAAGTGTGACTTTTTTTCCATAAAATAAAAGAATGAATGCTGTGAATAACACAACAAAATAAAACTGAGATGGAGTATATTATGTCTTTTTATTCTAAATAAAATGATATAGATCAAAATCTTGTAGTTTATTGATTGGCTAAAAGTGTAGAGGAGTGGGAGAAAATCAATAAAAATCACTTTTGTTGTTTTTTTGTAAATAAAAGAAAGAGTGAGAAATACTTCACTTTTTAGTTAAAGCTTTCACTTTTATCCATGCTATCTGTTGATTAAAAGCTCACGATCAGCTTGGGTCAGGCTAAAATTTTCAGCATTTTGATCTTTCATTAATGGGTACATGAGCGCGGTTGGATCATTTGCATGTTGTAGCCCAAGAGCATGACCTAACTCGTGCGCGAGCGTTAAGCGTAGATCATCTTCGGATTCAAATTCATAGATTAGAATTTCTCTACCATTAAATAACCCTTTATGAAATAAATGTGGTTGAAAGCGTTGTTTATATTGATGAACCGACTGATCAAGCTGTTGGTTTAATTGATTTAACTCATCAACTTGCTGATTCAAAGTGCTAATTTTCTGATTGTATTGGGTGATTTCTTGCTGTACTTGTTGAATATTGTCCTGTAAGGCCTGTTGTCTTCGTTGAAAATAGTCCCGATCAACTATGGATGCAGGGCGTTGCTGGGCGGTCAGTTGCTCTTGATTATATTGCTGAATTTGTTGATTGAGTTGTTGCTGTTTTAAATCGAGAAACTGTTTATTATTCAGAATTTCCTGTTCAGTTTGATCAAGCCGTTGCTTCTTATCCAGCCATTGTCGTTGACCTGTTTCGAGTTGGCTCAAATGTTCTCGGCGTTGTTCACTTTCGATTTGACGCTCATCGTATATAAAATGGATAGCTAATTGTGCATTTGGAGCATAGACGAAGTAATCTTGACCAGTTCCATCTTTCCAAATTTGTGTGGCTTGCATGCTCAGTTGTTTCACTTGTTCTGTTGTGAGTTTAAAACGAGGATCAACATCAACGATTCTATAACGCAAACGTGTATCAAAAGGATGAGTAATACGATCTAAAAGTGAATTGAACTTGAGTTGCGGATGTTGATGCGTCTGATAGCCTGACCATAACAGAAAAAATACCAGTCCAAGAATAGTAAAAAAACGAATCATTTTATTTTGTTTTTCTCGACATAGAATAAAGATTATTCTAAAGGTGAAGATATGTTCAAATATAAGCAATCTAAATCAATATAGCAAAATAGGGCGATACTGAAAAATACAGATGCATTTTGGATATTAAAAAGCAATAACAGAAGATACAAAAGAAATTCAAGGGATAGAGATGCTGAAATATTTACTGAAAGCGCCTGATACTGCATGGACAGCAGATTCTCCTGCTGAGGCAAACGTTAAAAATTTAAAAATCAAATATTTGGGAACTGCTGGATTTATCCTTTCAGATCAGTATCGTACTTTGGTTTTAGATCCATTTATCAGTCGTCCGAATTTAAGACAGACCTTTACGCAGCCCTTATTGAGTGATCCTTCTTTAGTCCACAAATATATCCCTCATGCCGATGATGTGCTGATTGGTCATGCACATTATGATCATATTCTCGATGCACCTGAGGTTTGTAAACAAACAGGAGCACGCTTAATTGGTTCTCAGGCTGCCATGATGTATGCACGCTCAGCAGGGTTATCTGAACAGCAAATGCTTCAAACAAAAGGGAGAGAAATTATTAATTGTGGCAAATGGCACGTTGTTGGTTTGCCGTCCATTCATGGTAAGGCCTTGTTTGGTCGTGTTCCATTACCGGGAGATATGACCATACCTCCGCCTTATCCACCTAAGTTTCACCATTTGAAGCATGGACAGGTATTTAATTGGTGGATTGATACAGGACATTTAAGCATTGTACATATTGATTCGGCGGATTTTATTGAGCAGGAGCTACAAGCGAAGCAAGCTGATATTGTGTGTTTATGTGCGATTGGGCGGAAATATCGCCCTAACTATGTCAAAGACGTTGTGAGGCTATTGAAGCCGAAATATATCATTCCATGTCATTGGGATACGATGGTCACGCCGATTGATGCACCACCTCAGCTATTGCCAGGGGTGAATATTCCTGAGTTTATTGAAGAAATTAAAGCCTGTGGTGTAATCCCTTTGTTTATGCCGATTTTGGGTGAGTTGTATTTTGATCAAAGTGATTAATCTTAAAGCATAAAAAACCGCGCATAAGCGCGGTTTTTTTAAAGAGACAAATTATTTTTTGTCATCTTTTACTTCAGTAAACTCAGCATCTACGACACCGTCGTCCGCTTTTTGTTGTTGACCTGCATCACCACCTTGGAATGCATTTGGATCAAAACCTTCAGCGCCACCACCTGCTTGTTGAGCTTGCTCATAAGCACGTTGTGTAATAGGCATCAAGATGTTTTGTAACGCTTCAGTTTTCGCTTTGATTGCATCAACATCATTTTCTTTTGTTGCTGCTTCAAGTTCAGAAACCGCAGTTTCAACCGCAGTTTTTTCTTCAGCAGTTACTTGTTCACCAAGATCTTTAACCGCTTTTTGTGAGCTTGAAATTAATGCATCAGCTTCGTTACGTGCTTTAGCAAGTTCTTCAAACTTACGATCTTCTTCAGCATTTGCTTCAGCATCTTTGATCATTGCTTCGATTTCAGCATCAGACAAACCTGAGTTTGCTTTGATCTGAATTGACTGCTCTTTACCAGTGCTCTTATCTTTTGCAGATACTTTTAAGATACCGTCAGCGTTAATGTCGAATGATACTTCAATTTGCGGTACGCCACGCGGAGCAGGTGGGATATCGCCTAATTGGAAGTTACCCAACAATTTGTTTTGTTGAGCCATTTTACGTTCACCTTGGTAAACCGAAATGTCTACAGCTGGTTGGTTGTCAGCAGCAGTAGAGAACACTTGAGATTTCTTCGCAGGAATCGTGGTGTTTTTCTCAATGATCGGAGTTAATACGCCGCCCATTGTTTCGATACCTAAAGTTAAAGGTGTTACGTCTAATAAAAGAACGTCATTTTTGTCACCAGACAATACCGCACCTTGAATCGCAGCACCAATCGCTACAGCTTCGTCAGGGTTCACGTCTTTACGCGGTTCTTTACCGAAGAATTCTTGAACTTTCTGTTGAACCATTGGCATACGAGACTGACCGCCGACCAAGATTACGTCAGAGATTTCAGAAGTCGAAAGACCAGCATCTTTAAGCGCGATACGGCAAGGCTCAATCGTACGAGCAACTAAGTCAGCAACTAAACCTTCAAGTTTTGCACGAGTTACGTTGATCACTAAGTGTTTAGGACCAGTCGCATCAGCTGTGATGTATGGAAGGTTGATTTCAGTTGCATTAGAAGAAGAAAGCTCAATTTTTGCTTTTTCAGCAGCTTCTTTCAAACGTTGCAACGCAAGTGGATCATTCTTCAAGTTTACGCTTTGCTCTTTCTTGAACTCTTCAACCAAGAATTCGATCAATGCGTTGTCAAAGTCTTCACCACCAAGGAATGTATCACCGTTAGTCGACAATACTTCGATTTGTTGGTCGCCATCTAAGTCTGCGATTTCAATGATTGATACGTCAAAAGTACCACCACCTAAGTCGTAAACAGCAACTTTACGATCGCCTTCTTTTTTGTCCATACCAAACGCAAGTGCAGCAGCAGTTGGTTCGTTGATGATACGTTTAACATCAAGACCTGCAATTTTACCTGCATCTTTAGTTGCTTGACGTTGTGCATCGTTGAAGTAAGCAGGAACAGTGATGACTGCTTCAGTTACTGTTTCGCCTAAATAGTCTTCTGCAGTTTTTTTCATCTTTTTCAAGATTTCAGCAGAGATTTGTTGAGGTGCAAGTTTCTTATCGTTTACTTCAACCCAAGCATCACCATTGTCAGCTTTGATGATTTTGTATGGTACAAGACCGATGTCTTTTTGTACTGCTTGATCTTCGTAGCGACGACCGATTAAACGCTTGATTGCGAATAATGTGTTTTTCGGGTTTGTTACAGCCTGACGCTTAGCGCTTTGACCAACTAAGATTTCGCCATCTTTATATGCAATGATCGATGGAGTTGTACGTGCGCCTTCTGCGTTTTCAATTACTTTTACTTTGTCGCCTTCAAGTACAGCAACACATGAGTTGGTAGTACCTAAGTCAATACCAATAATTTTCGCCATTTGATGTGTTCCTCTAAAATTTTGTGAATCCCCCTCATATGCTTTTCGGTAAAGGGGATTTGCTTGTTATTCGATATGAGAGTCAATCGTTTTTTTTCAAGCATTTTTATGAAAAAAAACTGAAAAACTCTCAAAATACTGGATTTATTGTCCGACCATGACCATTGCAGGGCGGAGTAGGCGACCATTTAAGGTATAGCCTTTCTGTAAAACCGTACCAATTTCATTCGCTTTAGCATTTGGATCGATACCAACCGCTTGATGAAGGTCTGCATTAAAACCATTTTTTGTGTCTGCTTCGACTACGCCGAATTTTTCAAGCGTCGTAAGCAATGATTTTAAAGTCAGTTTTACACCTTCCAATACCGGTGTTTCTTCTGCACCAGCTGCTTGAATCGCACGTTCAAGGTTGTCGACAGAATCCAATAGCTCTTTCGCAAATTTCTCAAGCACAGTGTCTTTATGCTTTTCTGATTCACGTTGAATACGTTCAACACTTTTCTGTGCTTCGTAAACGGCATTGGCAGTACGTGCTTTTTCGAGTTTTAAGCTTTCTTCGAGTTTAGTGATTTGCGCTTGTAAATCTTCAACGCTAAGCTCGTTTGCTTGCTCTACACCTTCAGCTTGAGTTTGTTCAGTCTGTTGCTCATTTTGAATGTCTTGAGCTTGCTCATTGTGCTCATTAGCCATTGATGATCTCCGTTTAAAAAAGTTCTCAAACATGTACAGTCCTTTTGGCATTGATGCTCATAGGGTCAAACCCGAACTGCCACGTATAGGTCATTCATAGATACGGATGAAGTATGGGCAACGCGACAAAATTCAAGCGTTCAGGTCGATTTAAATCTTTTAATTTTGCTTATTTAAGTAAAAACTTAAGTTTTCGATGACGAAAGCAATAAATTCTTGGGTTATTTTCGGTAAATGTTGTCTTGATGCATACACCAAAGACAAGGTGAGATCGGGCGCAGAAAAATCTGTAAACACTCGTTCTAAGCGCTGCTCGGCAAAATCTTGACGTACTAACAAAGTCGGTAGCATGGAAACACCTTGCGCTTTGAGACACATCTGATAGAGCGCGATCACATCATTGCTCTTAAACGTAACATTTAACGGATAGTTCTGTGGTTGCTGATCTGTATCAAAAAGCGTCCAATATTGATTGTGGGTATGATGAGCAATACATTCATGCTGAATCAATTGGCTGGGATGAGAGAGAGGAGGGTGATCTTTTAAATAATGTGGATGTGCGCAGAACACAGATTCAATTTGGCAGACAGGGCGAGCAATCAGTCCATCAGCAACTTTTTGCGTAATCCTAAGTGCGAGATCAACTTGGGCATCCATGAGATCAACGGTATTTTCAGTTAAATACACATCAAAATGAATGTGCGGATAACGTTTTTTAAATTGCTTGATGCATTCATTGACACCCAATTGAAATAAGAACAAGCCACACGTAAAACGAATAGTACCGCTATGTTGTTCTGGCGCTGCTAAACTTTCCAAGAGTTGTTGTTGTTGTAAAATATTTTCACAATAGACCAGTGCTTTTTCACCTGCAGGCGTCAGTGAAACTTTGCGAGTATTGCGTTGAAACAGTCGAGTGGAAAATGTTTGTTCAAGGTGTTCCAAATAACGCGACACCATTGCTTTAGAGTAGTCTAAATGTTCTGCAGCTTTGCTGAGATTGCCTTGTTGTGCAATACAGACAAAGACTTGAATGGCTTTTAAGGTATCCATATTTATTTTGATTGTTGCAAGATATGCAACATTTTATCTTAATTTAGTGGGTTTATTCAGCAATAATTGCAATTTAAAGTGTTTCCTATCAGATCGGAGACAACATATGAAAATGAATCCTTATGCAATTGCATTCGCAACCATTGCAACATTAACAGCAGCATCAACGACATTTGCCCAAGACTTAACACTCCAAAACTTTTTAGCGAAGCCTGAGCATTTTGGTGTCACTTCTACCTTGATTGAAGGGGATAAAGAAGTCCTGTTGGTCAATGCTCAATTTTCAAAATCAGAAGCGCTTCGTATTGCAGCGGATATTCTGGACAGTGGAAAAACGCTGAAAACAATTTTTGTGAGTTATGGTGATCCAGATTTCTATTTTGGTTTAGATGTATTTAAACAATATTTCCCGAATGTACAAATCATTGCTACGCCTGAAACGGTTAAACATATTCAGGATACGCAAGCACTTAAAGTGGATTACTGGGGTCCAAAAATGGGTGCCAATGCTCCAAGCAAAATTATTGTTCCACAAGCATACACAGCCAAAACATTAAAACTTGAGAATGAAACCATCGAAATCAAGGGTCAAAAAGAACTGACTTATTTATGGATTCCAAGTGTAAAAGCAGTGGTTGGCGGCATTCCAGTATCTTCAGGTATTCACCTTTGGACAGCAGATACCCCAACTACGAAAGATCGTGCTGAAGTGATCAAAACATTGGAATCGATCAAAGCACTTAAACCGCAAACTGTTGTTCCTGCACATATGAAGGCTGGTGCTGCTGAAGGTTTAAATGCGGTGAACTTTTCAATTGATTATTTAAAGCAATACGAACAAGCCGTTAAATCTAGCAAAAACTCAGAAGTGTTGATTAAAACCATGCAACAGAAATATCCAACGCTGACTGAAACAAGTAGCCTTGAGTTAGGTGCTAAAGTTGTTAAAGGCGAGATGCAGTGGCCTTAAGCCTAAATTAATAATAAAGCCGTAATCTTCTGATTGCGGCTTTTATTTAGATTAAAGTAACTATTAACCTATTCTTTGTAATTGTAAGCTTTTGGGTATGTTCTACGAGGTTTATATAAATTATAAAAAATGAAGATGTTCGAATTTTTCTTTAATAAATTCAGTTTATATCAACAAAAGTTATGAATAGATAAGTGCTTAGCCAATTTTTATGATCAGGAAAATATGTGAAATCTGCTTTTAATTGATTAAATAAAAGTTGCAAAAGCACGCTGTATAAATAACAAACCGCTACTAATCCGCATCACGCCAGCAGAAAAAATTGTGAATGATAGGCAACGCAAAGATAACTTTGCTATTTGTCATAATGAAAGGAAATACACAATGAAAAAGTTAGCATTGATCTCTATGGTTGTAACTGGTGTTGCATTCACAGCTGTGGGTTGTTCGACTCAAGGTGGTTTAGATGCTTCTGGTTCAGCTCAAACTAGTGCAGGCCCAACAGGCGTACAAGGTGGTGTTGGTGTACAAGCTGGTACGTCTGTAGATGTTCAACCAGGCGGTGCTTCAGCAGATATTTCAGGTTCAGTATCTGGCTCAGCTGGTGCTGATGCAGCAGGTCAATAAATTTTTATGCTAAGTTGGCTTGCAATAGATTGAATTTTAGATGCCAAAAATCAATTTATAGATGTACTGCTATACATCATGCATAGCGACTTTATTCATAAAAATGACACTTTTTAAGTGCTATAAAACCAGAGTTGAGTCATTCAGTTCTGGTTTTATAATTTCTAAACAAAGCATTAAAATCTGTTGTTAATTGGCAGAAAAAACGAAATCGAATAAGCACAATGGTTAATGACTTTTAAAGAATAGCCCTTTAGCGTACGACATATTTTGAAATCTTATTCTTGATCTATGACTTTATAAAAGCATATAGTCAACGAGAACAAGAATTATGGACAGAGTGAGAGAAGGGGACGACAGTGACAGCATTACCTCAAAAAATTCAAACAATTTTAGATAAAGGACAAGGTCCTGCTGCACGAGCACTTGATAAGCTGCCCAAGATCGTACAAGAATCCCTCGCTAAACTTTTAGGCTATCCGTATCAATATCCAGATTTGGATGCATTTACCAAATGCCTTATGGCTGTTCAGATTAAACAAGGACGCATTGGCTTTATTGGAGATGATCCAATCGAATCACGCCGACAATTCGATGCGCAAATGTTGGCGATTTTAAATAAATCAACATCGATTGATTCAGTTGAAGATATTCGCTTACCACTACAAAGTGGAACTGTTTTCGCAAGACATTATCATCCTGCACCAAATAAAAAACTTCCAATGATTGTGTTTTATCATGGAGGAGGTTTTGTTGTCGGTGGTTTAGATACTCATGATGAAGCCTGTCGACTTATTGCCAAATATGCAAAAGTACAAGTCTTAAGTATTGACTATCCACTTGCGCCAGAAGTGTCGCCGCAACTCCTAATCAAATCATGTGAAGATGCATTAGCATGGGTTTATCAAAACCGCCGTCAGTTGAAAATTTATAAAAACCGTATTGCTGTTGCTGGCGATAGTGCAGGTGGAAACATCAGTACTGTTGTTGCACAGCACGCCGCAGGTAAGTCATACGCACCGCAAGCACAATTACTTATTTATCCAGTTGTCGATTTCAAAAGTCGACATCCTTCATTTTATGCATATGGGGAAGGGCTGGTGTTAACAAGTAAAGATGTAGATTACGTTACAGATTATTATGCAACGCAGCACAATGTTGCTTTGGATGACGCACTTATTTCTCCAACTTATGGCAGTCTTAAAAAGCTTGCGCCAGCATATGTGATTACTGCTGGACATGACTTACTGCATGATGAAGGTGAAATATATAGCCATAAGCTCAGACAAAGCGGTGTTAAAGTGCAATACATCGATTACCCTGAACAAACTCACGGTTTTATTAATTTAACTCCAATTTCGAGCAAGGCTAAACGAAATACGATCGAGATAGCTAAGAACTTCAGAAAGTTTTGGGATAAGCATCACTAATACTTTCAAACCGATGTTTCACGTGAAACATCGGTTTTGTGTTTTCTGAAGATAACAAATAGAAATAGCAAAAATAGATTGATAAAACTAAGATGACTCACGACAACAAATCTATTTCTATGCAGAGAAAAGCAATCATGAAAAAACTGTTCATTACAACAGCTCTAATTTTGGCGAGTAGTCATTTATTTGCAAATACGATGGTGGATATGAAAACCAGCATGGGTAATATTGAAATCGAATTATTTGATGATAAAGCCCCAGTATCTGCAAAGAATTTTGAGAACTATGTAAAAAGCAATTTTTATTCAGGAACAATCTTCCATCGAGTTATTCCTGGATTTATGGTTCAAGGTGGCGGTTTAGATGCCAATATGATTGAGAAGGCAACAAAAGCTCCAATCGTCAATGAAGCAAATAATGGACTGAAAAATAATCGTGGTACTTTGGCAATGGCGCGTACCAGTAACCCAAATTCTGCTACAAGCCAATTTTTCATTAATGTGGCTGATAACAACTTTCTAAATCGTTCGAATATGGATGCTGGCTATGCTGTATTTGGTAAGGTAACGAAAGGGATGGAGGTCGTTGATAAAATCGTTAATGCACCAACAGGAAACTATGGAATGCATCAAGATGTACCTAAACAACCAATTAAAATTATCAGCGTACAGATAAAGAATAAAAAATAGAATATAAAAGCAGAAATATTAAAAATATATTTCTGCTTTTATTTCAATTATTTGCTGCTTTATTTTGGTGTTTTTAAAGCCATTTGTGTGTAAAAAAAGAACACTTGATAAAACAAAGAGTTAAAAAAGCTTGCGCACCAAAAAAAATCTCCTATAATGCACACATCCCGACGCAATGAAGCAAAAATAACTTAGCTTTACGGTTAAGTTGTTAAATATTTATTGCGTTTTATTTATCGCTGACGAGGCGATAAAGAGATCATTAAGAGAATAGAAGAACAACTTGTGTGGATTTTTACTAGTTGATCAATCGATAAATATTATCATTGATAATTGGTAGAAATTTCTCGAAGTTTATTTGAGCAAATTTTTTGTCAGTAATTGATGAGCCAGAATT
>MPMF02340134.1_pt1 | contig 59396 bp, 48 predicted proteins | sample 1617271 | NCBI WGS metagenome assembly MPMF02 (sample SAMN05944812, study PRJNA350692) | marine metagenome | biome: marine; feature: ODZ; material: water; isolation source: 120 m water sample prefiltered with 30 um filter, filtered on to 0.2 um... | place: Pacific Ocean | collected 2012-04-09... | reverse complement strand
CTCCTTCGTTTGGGTTCGGTGGTTACTCCAAAACCAGTTTATTACCGAAATCGCCCAATCGTCGTGAGGCCACTTTTTTGCCTCGTCAACAAAAGTCGGAAAGTCTGCGAGGGGAGAAGGGACTCGCTGCCGGCTTTTTCTCGTAGTCAAAAGCGAAAAAATCTGCCGGGGGGGGCCGTAATGTTCCTGTCGGCGGACAAAGATCCCGGTTGCCGCGATCCAAAAGATCACTGATCTTAACAGCGTCTAGCGACCCCCCTCGGATGAACCGGTTGCCTCATTACATGCTAGTGCTTTCATCGTTCTCGGCGAATCAATCTGGGAGTCTTCCCGGTTCGCTACCATTGCGCGTGCCAAGTGCCCACCATACATCCAAGTCCACAGTTTCCGTGACGCTTCTTACCGAGCCGTCCGCCATAGCGACGTTCACGCCACCTGGATGTTCGCTGGACGCTGACATAAGGTTGCGGCCATACCAATCGTCGCCACCATTGAAATTGAAGCAAGATCGCTCGTTGGGCATCATGGTGTGATTGTAGCCATTACCTGTACCCGGGTGGCTCCAGGCCCAGCCTGCGCCACGCTGACGCCATCGAGTAGGTTCGTCAAAGACGGCACCCGTCTGGTTCAAGCAATCTAGACGCGTTAGTAGGGTGTTGCCGTTGTTTCTCAATCCTACCCAGCGATTGTAAACCTGATACTTTTGCTGCCGTCTGTCCGTCAAATCCCTCTTGGTCAAATCCGAGATCACAAATTCCGAGTAGAAGGCCGTGTTGGCGGTACCATCTGTAACGCTGGAGAATCTGACGATACTGTCGTTCGTGTCTTTCCGTGGGTCGCCAAACAGAAAACGAGAGTCGTACCGCATGAAGGCCACCATGCCGTTCCCTCGAGCGTTGCCAGGATTGGTGACGCCCGTATTCTGGCTGTTTATCCGATGCGAAACGTGCGACGTTCCAGTGTTGACGGCATACGTAAAATTGGCACGTCCCCCCAGATGTTCGTTCGAATTCGAGGGGCAGTTGAACAACCCAAGCTCGACGCTCTGCGTCTGGATATTTTGATTGCCGTTCCAACCCCAAGGATCGTACGGAGCCTCGTACCAATTGATCAGATCATAGGAATTTTGCTGCTCGACGTAAGGCAACAACATCACTTTCTCAGACCATGATTGGATTCGTGAGTCCCCAGCAGCACCACCGCGATGCCAAGAACTCGCAGTGGCAAACGCCTTGAATGCGGAATGGTAGTTGTGTTGGGCGAGCGCGATCTGCTTCATGTTGTTCGTACAAGACATCCGTCTCGCCGCTCCGCGCGCCGCCTGAACAGCGGGCAGTAACAAGGCCACCAGGATTCCAATGATGGCAATCACGACAAGGAGTTCCACGAGCGTAAACCCCTGCCGTCCTCTCTGGAACTTGCTAGACATCATTTACAATCTCCTTATGGATAAAGATACGTGAGTTGGTACGTTAAAGGCGCAGAAGCGGAAAGTCAAGAAAAAATACCGCCCCGGGGGGGCGAAATCGGTCGGTCGCGTGAACGCAGTTTGGCCGCATAGGCGCAGTAAGCAGTCCGTCCACCATTTCGTATGATGTCCCCCCAACCCCGGTCCTTGCCTACCATCGACAGGATCTATTCCTGCTGCCTCATCGCCGAAATCGCCTGTATGAGTTCGTTTCGCCCGACTAGACCATCTTCATTTGCGTCGGCTTGCCGGATACGGTCGGCTCGCTCCCCTTCGATAGCTTGCATTTCTTCGCTAGAAAGCCGGTCATCGTCGTCCTTGTCGTAGTTGTCGAACACCCGCCCGACGATCGCCTCTGGATCGAACCCAGCGCCGCCGGCAGCTTGCCGACCCCCGCCGCCCCCGCGCCCACCCCCGCGTCCGCCGCTTGGCCGTTCTGGTGGGTCGCCTTCCAGCTTGAGAACATACTCGTTCTCAGTGGCCACTCGGGAGACAACGATCCGTAGCGGAGTGGTATCAAGCGACGCATATTTCGCTGGCGTTAAGAGGGGCGGAGCAGCCGGCGCATTGATAATTTCGCTGGCGGTAACCACCACTTGATGTTCGCCCGCGTAGGCCCCATCGATGTAGCCATCGATATCGGTCCGCAATGTAAACCGCCCCTGCTCGTCCGTCCACCCGACGGAGCTACGTAGATTGCCATTGGTATGGCGAGTGCTGATCTCCGCGCCGGCCAGGGGCTTCCCCTGGTACATGACCTGTCCCGTCGCGGCGACGAGCGGAGGGTTCATCTGGCTCGCCAGCCAGTTAACGCCATCAAAGAAGCCCACAAAGACGACGATACCACCGCCCAGGAGCAGTATCGGCAATACCAACTTCAGCACGTTTCCAATACGAAAACCTTGAGTGCTTGTAGGTACGTCTGAATGCTGAGAGTCGGTGTCACTCTCATCGTGTTCGCTGGGTTCGTTCATCGGTAGTTCTCCTAGCCTACTTTTTTAGGGGAAATGTCTGCGGCGTGCCGCCAGCACCTAGCGGCTCAACAATGACAGAGGTTGATCCTGGCCGCAAATCGTCGATCACGGAAATGTCACCACCGGGCCATTGGATCTCAAAACGAACCTTCTCCGCATCCATTGGCATGGCAAAGATCTTGCGTGGGTCATGGCCAGAGAGATAACTTCCACCGCCCTTGACTTGCTGCAGCAGCATCTGGTCATTCCAACGCATGGTAATGGCAGCACCGATCGCATCCCGGTTGTTTCGCGTACCAACAAGCCGCAAGGAATAGGAAGCCGGTGTTGGAGCCTCGTCCGTGAGACGGTTATTTTGCAATACCGCCGGTGCGGCATCTTGATGTCCCATGACGAGGTCCTGGTCCCCATCGTTGTCAAGATCCAGAACGACCAGTGCACGGCCGACATGCGACTTCGTGAAGTAGTCGCCAGCCTGTGCGCCAAGAAACTCGAATCTCTCATCATTCTTTCGCCAGGCCAACGGTGGCTCGGCGTACGGCGCATCTTCACCGAACAGGTGTCGATTGTCGTCGACATGTCCGTTGGTCACCACCAGATCCAATCTACCGTCCAAATCAAAGTCGGCAAAAGCAGTCCCCCAGCCGACCCAGGGATAGCCCTGCGAGTACAAACCGATTTGTTGACTCGATTCCTGGAAAATTCCGTCCGACATGTTCAGATAGAAGGAGTTGTGCTCATTCGAGAAATTCGTGACGAAAAGTTCGGGGAGCTCGTCACCTGTAACGTCCGCCGCATCGACACCCATCCCGGCCTGTACCGATCCCTTATAGTCATAGGCCACCCCGGACAATTCGGTCTCGTCGTTAAACATGCCGTTACCGCTGTTCACGAACAACGAATTGGCGTTCAAGTCGTTTCCGATATACAGGTCACAATGTCCATCACGATTCAGGTCGGCCGCAATGACCCCCTGAGCCCGTCCGCTACGACCACCTAGACCAGTCGCCAATGTGACGTCGTCAAAAGTCCCGTCTCCTCGGTTTCGAAACAAGACGTCGACGACTGGTTCTACCGAATGGGGGCCGCAGTTGACTCGTGCATTGCGCTTTCGATCACCACACCAGCGGCGCGTTTCCCATGTCCACTTGGCATAGTTGCAGACGTAAAGATCCAGCAAGCCATCTTCGTCGTAGTCGAAGAAAGCGGCGCTGGTTCCCCAGCGTTCATCGTCAACCTGCGCGGCCTGCGTCACGGCTTCAAAATGGCCATCGCCCAGGTTGTGATAGAGCACATTGCTGCCGAAACAGTTCACGTAAACGTCGGGGAAACCGTCGCCGTCGTAATCCCCTATGGCAAGTCCCGCACTGTAGCCATTGTGGTCCAGTCCGCACTGCCTGGTCACCTCCTCGAAACGTGCCGATCCTAAATTGCGGTAACAGCGATTGATCGGCGTCGTTCGTCCGTCTTTCAACGGAAAAGGAGTGCCCGTGGCAAAGTAGAGATCGTACAAACCGTCGAGATCGTAATCTAAAGCAGCCAACCCACTGCCGTTGGCCGCAGGGAATGGCTTTTCGGCATTGGCACCGGAATTGTGCTGAAAGTCAATTCCTGTCGACCCCGTGATGGTGGTGAACCAGCCAGGTCCGTGAGACTCCGGCTGCACATCAACAGTGTCGAGAGGTAACCTGATCCTGGGATGTTGCCCAGGCTGGTCGACGGCCCCCTTGGTAGTTGTGTCGGCTCGTCGTATGTGCACGACCCAGATTCCTCCGGCTGCAAAAAGCAGGAGGATCGCCAATATGGGGATTGTTGATTGGAAACGCATGAACTCAGAAGTGGTCGATGGGTAGTTTCTCGATCGAGGGCAGTTTGGTGCGACGGAAGACTGCGTCCGCCAACTCGATGACGAATGTTTCTGCTGGAGCTTCCTTGAGCAATCGTTTCAGCAGCAGTTCCGCCTCGCTCCAGTTACCGGCTGCCGCGAACCGATGAGCGCGGATGACCCGTGCCCAGAAGGAATCCGGGGATTCTAGAAACAAGACGTTGATGTCATTGTTCAGCTCTTCGATGCGCCGCTGCTTGGCTGTTATTTCTCGCCACTTCTTAATCTCGTCTTCGTTCTTGAGCTGCGTGTGGGTGCGTTCAAAAAGATATCCCGTACTGTACGGAACATCGGAGAATTGCTCCAGCGGCTTGAGCCACTTAAGCGCCTCGTCGGGCTGTCCATTTTGCAGGGCGATATTGGCGAGCCCCTCTCGTGCTTTCTCATTGAGGGGTTGCAGTTGGATCGCCTTTTTCCATGCTTGAGCCGCCTTTTCCGACTCGCCAAGCTGCAATGCGGCATCGCCCAACAGAACAAACGCGTCAGGAGTCTCGCGGATGGCGACACTGCGTTTCAGTCGCTCGACCGCTTCGTCAGGTTTGCCCAAAAACAAAAACGTGCGGCCATATTGCAAGAAGAACTCGTCCCGCGTGACTTGCAGATTTTCGGCAGTCGGCTCATGCTTCAGAACTTCTGCGAAGGTCTCGGCTGCTTTGTCGTGGTTTCCCAGATCACCAAGAATCGTACCGACAAATACGTAACCACGCGCTGCTTGCGCGGGGTTTTCGGCAAGTTTCTCAGCGTTGACAAGTGCGTCAGCGAGCCGGCCCAAGCGAACTTGGCAAGCTGCTGTTTCGTACAAGGCATCTGGTTCATCCGGTTCGACGTCAAGTACACGGTTCAGTAAAGGCAGCGCACGCGACCACTGGCTCTTCATCATCAATGCGCGTCCCCAGGCGTGTACGTCTTCAACATCCGCAGCTCCAATTTGATCGAACAGAACGATGGCTTTGTCGGGAAGGCCCAACGCGACGAAGGTATGGGCTTGCAATGCCATTGCACGTTGATGCCCGGGGTGCCTGTTGAGGAATCCCTCAAGAAGGTAGTGGGCGTATTTGGCATCGCCACGTTCCAGTGCCGCACTTGCTTCTCCCAACACCCGCTCCTGCCACAGATGCAGAGCCACCGTAACAAACACAACGACGGTCACGATCACGGCGATGCGCACCAACAATCGCCTGATCCTCTTCTTCGCTGGAGGAACATTGGCAGGCGGATCAGGCTCGGCATTCTCGTTCGATTTGTGATTCGACGCTGAGTTCATGTTCGCTGAGGGCACTCCTTCTTCGCGTTTTGGCTTAGGTAGATACGCGGTTGGTGATTCCTATTTACACGAGCCTGCTGCCCGGGGTCTTGCATCCGACCGTGCCGCCATCTGCGCATTCCGCGTTGCGGTGGAGCCACCGGCAAGTCCTTCCTTCAGTGTACCAGCTGGGACTCGCGTAGCTACACATCTGTCCGTCCCACCGGTCAAGCACCTTCAGTTTGATCGACCCTCGAATGCTGCTTGGAGCTTCGCCGACTTACGCAGGATGGCGACCTTTTGTTGCCAGTGCTCCGCCAGGTCTTCATTTCCCAACAGCGTATGTGCTCGCTGCATCATGTACGCTGCAGCCTCTGTGGCCAGCTGATCAGTCGCAATTGGATCGAGCCACTGCAGGGCCGCATCTGGTTCAGTGCCGCTCAAGGCCAACTCGGCCAGCCCCAGTCGCGCTTCAAGGTTGTTTTCGTCCTCTTTCAGAACGTCTGACCATATGCTGGCGGCCTCGCTCTTATTTCCCACTCGATACCATGCTTCTGCCAGTTGCGTCCGAATCTCCGCACTTGGCTGCAGATCCAGGCTGCGCTGTAAATAGACCAGGGCCTGCCGTGGTCTTGCTTCTAGCATGAGATCGTCGGCGTAGCCGCGAAAGAACTCGGCAGGTTGAATCGTCAGGCCGGATGCGTCCGGCGATAGTTTCTCGATCTGCTCCCAGCTTTTGATTGCCAGGTGCGTATTGCCCAGCGACCCGTGGATCACACCCTGATGAAAAAGTCCGCCAAGCGCGTGGCCCGGCAATGATGCCAGCTCGGCAGCACTTCGCAATGCGGCGTCCGTTCGTCCCAATTGATGTCTGCAGATCGTCAGATCGCGCAAGGTCATTGCGTCATTACGTCCGATGGCATTTAATTGTTCGAGCAGCGGCAGCGCCTTATGCCATTGCCTTTGGTGGAGCAGCGCGATTGCCCACGCACGCAGCTCATCGGGTGTGCTGGCGCCGGTCTGCGAAAAGAGTTCACTTGCCTCATCCCACTTCCGAACCGCAACGAGCGTGCGAGCCTTAAGGAGCAGTGCCCGCTGGTGATTGGGACGATGTGTGAGAAACGCATCAAGCGTTTCCAGCGCCCCACTCGGATCTCCTGATTGCAAGAGTGAGTCGGCTACGACCAGCGACCGATCCTGCCACCAGGCCAAGGCGACCACAAGGACGACAACCGATATCAGCACCAGGGCGATTCTAAACGGCCGAACGAGTCGGCGACGGCGATTACGCATCAGTGGTTCCTCTTCCCATGACAGCTTTCACTGCCCGCCAGCCGAACCAGCCGCCGCCCGATCGCGGGACCCGTTCCACCTGACATTTAGCCAAGGTTTGTACGTCGAGGCCACGTCCTGGAAATTTCCTACGGCCAGGTCGGCGTCGCCGTCCCCGTCAAAATCACCGACCTCAAGAGCTACGTGGTCGAGCGACCCAATTTCCAATGAGTGCGGTTGAAAATCACCAGGTTCAGTCTGCTCAAGCCAAATGACAGAAGGGTGGTCCGTGACGACTGATTTGGTTACCAGATTGTTTGGCATGAAACTGACTGCCACGATGTCCAGGTCGGTGTCACCATCGAGGTCGGCTGCTAAAGCGCGCTGCACGCCAACCATGTCTATGACCCGGTGGACGGAAAAAGGAAAGTCGCCTTGGTTTTCCAGCCACGTGACGCCTTGAAAGGGCTTCAGGAAGTCGGTGTCAAAGTTGTCGCCGTTGCTGTACAGCACGTCAAGATCCCCGTCCTGGTCGAGATCAACAAGTTGAATTCCGCTGGAACCGTAAGACGGGTCACCCGCGGTGAAGATTCGCTCGCGTCGAAATCCACCCTGGCCGTCATTCAAGTATGCCTCGACAATCTCGTGTTCCTGGCTGATCAACGCCACGAAGTCAGAGCGTCCGTCGCTGTTCAAATCTCCAACGGGCACGTGAATGCCCCCGTGCCGGTTGTCGATGACGTGTTCACGTAACTGCGGAATGCCGTCTTCGTTGCCAAGGTTTTCGTAGAGCAAAATCCGGCCAGTCCGTAGGTGTCCAAATTCCGCAACGACCAGATCTGCATCACCATCTTCATCAAAATCGCCTGCCCGCACGTCGGCGACACGCCCCAATCCACTGACTAGCAAGCGTTGACGCCACAGTGACTTTGTCCGATCACGTCGCAGCCAGACCAGAGCACCGAGATGATGGTCCTCAGAACTGAAGCTTCCCAAGTCTGCCACCACAACTTCCTCAAACCCGTCGCCGTCCAGATCGCACGTGGCGAGACGAGCCGGATTCTTAAGTGTCGCCAGCAGCTCCACGGCTAGTGTAGGTTCCGCGCTCAGCACTCTGCCAATTTTACCCGATCGCATGTCACAAAAGACGAGGCTCTTCTGATCGTCGCCCGGCAATTGCAACCAACTGATCGTGGCCACTGCGGGCGGCTCGAGAAGTGGAGCAGGTGTCGCGCTTTGCTCGGACTGAAATCGTGTATCCGAGAGGCGCGTGTCAAGTGAGGGTGGCATGACGTTCAGCTCCAGAGGTGCCAGCGACTGGTAGTAGGCCGTCACATCTTGTATGGAAGGTGCCGTCAGGTCCGATCGAAACGACTCGAAGTAGAAGTTGAAACCACGCTCCACTTCACGTGGCCACGCCTGTTGTGGAATAGTGTCAGGCGACGGCGTCGCGTGGCAATCCCCACAAAAGGCACCGATCTGTGGCTTCAGCGCTGCCACCTCAACAGCAGGTGATGGGTTGGGCGTTGTTGTGACCGGGTCGCCGCCTTGTTGTCGACACCCCACAACCAGCACGATCACAAGTATGCCAAGCAATCGCTGGGCCTTGAGCCACATAAGGAACAATCTCCCGTCAATCAATTCAATTCTTTCCTGCTCCTCCGCGCCAGATTGGTCGCGAAGTTGCCTTCAAGTCGGCATCGTATCTGATCGTGCCATTCCAACGATTGCCTGTCACTTTTTACCGATCGTCCTGGCGAAGAACTGCTCCATCTCAGGGCCCGTTTCCTTGGCGTTTTTCGTAAAGACTCCATGGCCAGAGCCGTCAGTGAAGCGCCGGTAAGTAACGTCTTTCGCACCGGCTTTTCTAAGTGCTTCAACGAAGTTGTCAGAGTTGCTGACGTTCACCGTCCTGTCAGATGCTTCGTGAAAGAGGAGAAAAGGCGGGGCACCTGCGCTAACGTAGCTCATCGGTGCGATCAGCTTCCTGTCTTCCTCTGATCCGCCGCGGATATTCGGCGTTGTAGGCATCGCCGAAGCAGCAACGGCAGCAACGGCGCTGGAATACTCTTGCCAGGGTCCGTCTCCTTCCAGGCGTTTTTCGCCGTGAGAAACACCCAACATGGCCACGAGGTGCGCGCCGGCCGAATTGCCATAGGCACCAATCCGATCGGGCGCGACGTTGTATTTATCGGCGTGGGCGCGAAGCCAACGCACCGCACATTTGACGTCCTCGATGCAAGGGAGTTTCGAACTATCAAGTCGATAATTGACGGAGACGCAGACGTACCCTTTGGCGGCGTAGTCGAGAGCCTGACCAATGAAGTTCTGTGTTCGCTTGTCGCCGCCGACCCAACCGCCACCATGTACAAAGACGATCGCGGGCCGTCGTGCTTCGGAGGCCTCAGAAGGCCTGGCGAGATCAAGCTTCCAAGCGTCATTGCCTTCGCGGTAGGCGATGTTCAGTTCGACGGTTACTCCGTCGGCAGCACGCTGGCGCACTTGCTCGTCGGACAATCCTGACCGGGCTCGGCGCGTCCGGTTTACGCTATTCGACAGTCGGTCGGCGAGTTTGCTTAGTTCGGCACGGTCCAAGTAGCCATCGCTGTTGACATCGTTGCGGCGGAAGTTGGACTTCATGAGCCCCGTCGACTCAGTGAGTGCGATTTTTCCGTCCTTGTTTGTGTCCTGTCGCGCGAGCCAGTTGGTGACGCGCCGCTCGCGAGAAATCCGTGGGTCGCTTCGCGCGCGCTGGGCGTCCTGGGCGAGCGTAGTAGCGGCAGCCAAAAGCGTGGTGACCACGATGGTGATTCGGAGTTTCATGGGCGTTCTTTCTTTCGCGGGATATGGGGTTGCCACGAGGCAGCCATCATTATAGCCACGACTGATGCTGAAACTGTACCACACCTGTTCGGGCCTTAAGTGAAGTTTAGATTCGAGTTCAACACGGCGGGTGGAGCGATCACACATCGCCTGTATCGCGGCCTGGCCCCATCGGCCGTGACGTTGGCCGATGTCCTGCGGAAGGCTGGTTACAAGACGGGTATGTTTGGGAAGTGGCACTTGGGAACACGCATCCACTTACATCCCTTGTCGCGCGGTTTTGATCGGTTCTTTGGCTTTCTGGCAGGAGCCCACTCGTTCTTCCCCGCCAAAAGCGAAGAGCCGATTTATTCAACCATAATGCGTGGTAGGACTGCTTTGAATGAACCGGATTACTTGACCGACGCCATCGCGCGCGAGGCAGTTCGCTTCATCAAGCAGAACCGTAAAGCCGCGTTCTTCGCGTACGTGCCCTTCAACGCCGTACATACGCCAATCGAAGCGACCGAGAAATACCAGCAGCGGTTTGCGGGCGAAAGTAACCCGAAGCAGCGAGCTTATAACGCCATGACGAGTGCGTTGGATGATGCCGTCGGATCAATCTTGAGTGCTGTATCGGAAAATAATCTGGACGACAACACGCTGGTCGTTTTCTTGAACGACAACGGCGGACCAATCTACACGGGAGTTCAAAGTAACGGGGCGCTTCGCTTGGGCAAGCTCTTCCTTTTCGAAGGCGGCGTCCGCGTCCCTATGCTCATGCGCTGGAACGGCGTCTTTCAACCTGGGGCCGTTTACGATCAAACGGTAAGTTCGCTTGACTTGTTTCCGTCAATCTGCAGCGCCGCCGGCATCCGTCTTCCGGAACAACTGTCGCTAGATGGTGTCGACCTTTCTCCGTACGTAAAAGGCAAAAAAACAGGCGAACCACATCACAAACTGTTTTGGAGCAATGGACCTAACCGAGCCATGCGCATGGGCAACTGGAAGCTTGTCCAATCCCATGACCACGTCTGGTTGTTCGATCTCGGGACTGACCTTGGCGAGAAGAAGAACCTCAGCCAGTCGCATCCTGAGGTCGTCAAAAAGATGCAGCGCGAATTGGACCTGTGGCAAGCGCAGATGCTGGCACCCGCGTGGCCCAGCAAACCGAAACGACGCAAGGTCAGAACGGCCGGTGGAGTTTACGAGCTGAACATTTAACTGTTCAAGTCGAATAACTTCGACCTGCCTGGAGACTCGTTGGCCACTAATTCGGTCGCGACTTTCATCGAATTCTCGTTTGATACGATTTGCATTACGAGACTGTGCCCGGGTGATTTGTGTGCAACATGTGACCATGGAGGTCACAACCATGAGATCTTCAATTGAAACTCGCGAGCTTTTCGGTCAAGAACTCATCCGCCGAATCGGTGATCAGTTCGAACCAGATTGGATAATGGTCGGACATCTGATTCTTGCGCCAGTAGTCACGAAAGTACCGTTCTAGAACGTCGGGATCGTCTAGATTGCTGCTACCGCCGTAGACAGTTTTCATCTGTTGTTTGTAAGTTTCTCGTTCGTCATGTTTGAAGACGAAATCAAACGGGTTGAACACGCCGCCGTTTTCGGTGCCAAGATTGTCGATCGCCAACGTAAAGTAATCGTCGTCGGTGGTCAGGAATAATCGGTCATACCGTTGTGTTTCTGACGCGTTGGTATCAACACCCATCAGGCCTTCGACTTCTTTGAAGCCGGCGTTGGTGATCAGTCGAACGGTTGGGTCATCTTTGTTCGCACCGCTGTAGAAATTGAAATCACCGGCCAGGATCAAGTTTTCTGTGAACAGGCGCTTCTTCGATTTCTTTTCCGCAAGGGCAGCCAGCAGCAGTTCAACCTCGGTCCGCCTGAACGTAACATCGTCGCTGTCGTCGCCTGGTTCCAAATGAAAACAGATGACTGCAAACGTTTTCCAGCCGGCCTTGAACCCGGTTATGGTTGGCGTGCGCTTCAGTTGTTTGATCGTGGAGTCGGTCGTTAGATCATCCCAAAGAACGATCTCGCCGGCGAGTCCGGCGAATTCGACGCGTTTTTGGTTGAAGATGTACGCGCTACGCTCTCGATTTCCGGCACGGCCCTCAGTGATGTCGTTGACAATATAAGACCAGTCGTCGCCGAGAATTCTCATCACGATGTGCAGGTCCTTCAGCGTAGACTTGACTTCCTGGACCACGATCAGATCAAAGCGACTCATGATCTCGGCTGTGTAATAGTAGGCCTCGGGCAATCGCTGCTTCGTGTGGCCGAATTCCTTGATATTCCAGCTTGCAATCAACAGGTTGTAATCGGATTTCTTCACACTCACCTGTTGGTCCAGGCCCTTACGCAGCGCCAGCAAGTATTCGATTGTGCGTTTTTTGACTGCCTGGCTCAGGCCACCTGGAAAGGCGAGCTCGAAATCCATTTCGTCGAAGTCGGCATCAGGTCGCAAATCGTTGTAGGCCGGCATAATGAACCTCCGATATTCCATCCTTGGATGGCGCCTGATCACTTGTCGCGTTGGGTGATCGGATCGACTATAGTTTGAGTCCCGACCATCATCGTTTTAAACCAGGCAAGTACTGCGAAGCAAGACTTGCTGGGTCATGCCCAATTTCACCAATCAACGAAGAAGTACATCATGACACTCCGAAACCGCCCGGTCTTCTTGTTCGTCCCTTTTGCTCTGGTTTGCCTAGTCACCACGGTGCGGGCCGATGTGAAACTGGCATCAGTTTTTGGCGACAATGAATCCGGTCGGCGCGAATCTCTATAACAAGGAAGGCATCCCTGTATCGCCATTCAGGACCGACAGTTGGTAGTTGAAGAAGCTCATCGACGCGACCGCGCCTACTCTACGTCGGAGTCGTCCCGTTAATATACCACTGAAAGATCGTTGCTATCGGGCTCTCACGATGCTGAGCTTGATCTTGGCGGGTGAGACTGTGTTCCTTCCGGCTTTCCACTTGGGTCGGTATTTCAAGTCTTCTCTGCTCTCGACTTTCAGCATCGACGAGTTTCAGCTAGGCAGCCTCGGTGCCATCTACGGCGTCCTGGCAACGGCCTGCTACTTCTTGGGAGGGCCGTTGGCCGATCGTTGTTCGCCGAGAAAGCTGTTGTCCGCTTCGTTGGTCGTTACGGCACTGGGTAGCCTGTATATGGTGACAATTCCTAGTTTCAACGGCCTGCGTATTCTGTTTGGTTTTTGGGGCGTGTCGACGATCTTAGCTTTCTGGGCTCCACTGATCCGCGCCACTCGGGAGTTGGCCGGCGAAGATGAACAGGGCAGTGCATTTGGCATCCTCGATGGTGGGCGAGGGCTGGCGTCAGCACTGATCGCCCTAGTCGCTGCTTACGCGTTCTCGGCGATGGTTGGCGACGTCGAGCCGATTGATCCAGCTCTCGAAACAGCGGCCGTGAAGAAGCTTGTTTACTCGTACGGCACGTACTGTTTGTTCGCGGCGATCTGCGTCTGGTTTTTTGTACCCGACCCGAGGTTCGTTACCACTTCCGAAACGGACGAAGAACAAACTGGAAAAATGAGTGTCCTCTTCCGCCTTGTACGTGTGCTGCAATCACCAGCGATCTGGCTGCAGGCGGTGGTCATCATTGCCGCCTACAGTGCGTTCAAGATGATAGATAACTATGGTCTATACGCCGAGGATGCCTACGGTCTGACACGGACGGCGTCCGCCAAATTGATTGCGAACATCAGCTTTATTCGAGTTGGAGCCGCGCTAGGCGCTGGGTGGATTGCCGACAAGTATCTTGGAGTGCGAACCACCATCCAGATCTGCTTTGGGCTGGTGATCGCCGCATACGCGGCGTTCCTTTTTTTAATGCCGAGCCCGGAACTCGTGTGGCTATTGACTGCAAACATGGCTGTCAGTTGCCTGGGCTTCTTTGCCTTGCGGGGCATTTACTTCGCGCTGCTTGAAGAATCGGGAACGCCGCGCGAGCTGACCGGTACGGCCGTCGGCATCATCTCTTTCGTGGGTTTTACACCCGAGATCTTTATGGGGCCTCTGACCGGATGGCTGATCCGCGAGGCGCGGAACAGCGGCGATGTACTGGCTGGATATCATCAGATTTTCTGGATTCTCATGGTACTATCCGTATGCGGTGTACTGGCGGCACTAGCGCTACGATGGTTCGGCTCACATACCCCCGCACCGGAACATGAATAACTGTGTGTTGAGAGATAGCTATGGACCTGAAACAGTCGTTGGGGATCGCGTCGCATCACGAAGCCGGTCAACGAGACCGCCTCCTTAGATACATCAACCTTCAATTGATCGCCAACGGCTGGCCAGGCGTCTTGGAGGAGGGTGAAGCAGAGTTCGTTCAGGTCGCACGCGGATTGCTGGACCGCTATCGCGAACAAGCTCGCCAGCTACAGGGTGAACGCTGTCCGGTGGACGCTCGGATCGAGGCATTTCTGCAAACACATTTTGCGGACCTGGATCTAGACTTCGAGTTGCGACTACCGGGACAGACTTTTGTCTTGGACCGCCATGGCATTGGTCGCGAATTGTCATTGCCTGTGGATGGCGCGACCTTCTCCAATGCGCTAGTGACGTCGTACCGTGTGAAGAATGGCGTCTTGCACAATCCGATCAACGATCGACGCACGACGATCGGTACGTTTCACGTCTGTGAAGGCGGATTGCCCCTTGCAGGAGATAAGTATTCCGTTCCGAAAGGCGTTTTCGCCGAGTTGTTCAGGCGTGCCTTATCGCCGCCCGACGACATGCAGCTGCTGCCGTTCACATCGAATAAAGAGGATCCAGCTCGTGCGTTCACGTCGCTCCTGATCCGGCCGCTCGTCTGTCCCGAAGTGCCTGGTGTAACGAAGCGCAAGACAATGGAAGTGCGTTTCTTTGCCCCGGGAAGTTTTGTCTCGAACCTCGACTTTGTCGAATCAATCTTCGGTAACGCAGGCGACCCGTTCTTGCCTGAAAACGATGCCGGACTCGACATCGAACATTGGACGGGCCACACGGGTTGCGTCATTCTCGCGCCGCATTTGACAAAAGTGACGAAGCGAGAAGTTGGGTTGCCTGACTTTGACAATGCGACGGCCCAACAACGGCGCGATAGAATGTGCTGGAAGGACGAGTCCGAACGGTACAACAACGGCAGCGCGTTCAAATTGACCTGCCGCACAGCTGAAGGCGTCATGGTGACGATGATCGCGGATAACTACTTCGGGTACTGCAAGAAGGAAGTAAAGACGCAGATCAGTTATGCGGCCAATCTGTATGGCAACGTTGAAGAAGAACACGCTGGTGGCGCGATCGCTTTTCAAAGCTACAATCTCGGCGAAGAATTCCAGGCCGATAGCAAGCGATATAACAATCGCACTTTCGCGGACGTCGTTCGCGATTTTGGGAATGAAATTGACGTAAAACTCGAAGGCTATGCCGTCGACCCTCATTTTCCAGAGTTGATCTATATCCCGGAGAATGCGCTGGCGAGTGTCCAACGCCAGCAGATCGAATGGGAACGCAACAATAAGACCGAGTCCATCCCGCTCCTGCCAGGGCAGGTCTACATGGCTCCATCCGGTTACAAGCTGCGTCTGGAAAAGCACCCAGCAGCCCCCTCTTGGCGACTGATCGGCACCGTTGGTGAAGGCGTGTTCTGTCATAAACCATGCACGGTATCTGGTGGTGGAAAAAGCGAAATCAGCAAGTCGCTTGTCGACTATATGCTCTACGGCCCAATCTTTGTTGCCGATTTGGAGAACGACCTCGATCGCGTCGATGAGATCTTTTCGAAGGACTATCAATCACGTTGGAATGAGGAATCGAGCGTCAACCCCGACTATGCAACTCATCCAAGCCGGCCGATCCTCTCACCACGTCGCTCGCTGGGGAGTGTGATCAAGTTGCTTTCTCCGTCTCCAGACTACACGGACGAATACAACGAGTGGCTGGCTTCGATCCCCAACCACATCTACGCGATTGTCTTGATCATCAAGCGTTTTCAACGCCCGGGATGGGACGTCGCTTGGCGTGAGTATTTCCACGTCGACATTGTAAATGGCGAACCGGGGCACGAGATAAAATTCCGTGAACGCGCACTGGTCGGCACTTACCTTCGAGTCGGTTTGCAGAAACGACAGTCGTGGCGAACCTTCAAGGTACGGCAGGATTTCGCGGCGGCGTCAAAGATCCAGACCGAGGATGACATCAGTGCCTCAGTCGTCGTTCCAACAACGCAGATTGACCAATTGCCGACGAACGAGTTTGAAGGCGCAACCAGTGTGAAGTTCGTTGAGAACTGCGAATATCGGCTGTTCCAACGACCGGACGATGCGATCCATCGAGGCCTCGATAAACAGACCGAAGCAGACCTGACGCGCTCGGACAATTTCCTGTCGAACTACGAACCGCTCTCACGCGATGACGTAGATCAGATGACCAGGTACGTAGTCGACTTCGATGCCTTCAGCGCGCCGATGCAGGAGCTGTTGCGATCTTTCCAGCAATCCGATGAACAGTATGTTGTGTGCTCGGCGATTCCCCGCGACATAGACGGACGTTTCTCAAAAAATCCTCGATATCTGCAAAACCGCCCCGATCTGACGCGACCGTTCGATCGGTACGTCGCTCGGCGCGGGATGCGACTGTGGCGCGGCATCGCGGCAGATCAACCGCTCCATGTGCCCGTCAATGCCGTACTGTTCGGTCGCCGTAACAACGCAGCCGATCGCGCCAACGGAATTCGCGGCTTGGCGGTCTACAACCCAATTCACTACCAGGAACTTCCAGAGCTGTTCATGGATTTCATCTGTTCACTCACTGGCAAGAGCCCTTCGACGACAGGTTTCGGTAGCGAAGGCGCATTAACCAAAGGTCCCTTCAACGCGCTACGTTATACCGCGGACCTGAATAGTGCCCTGGTCAGCTTCATTCTCACCGGGCTGGGCGGATTCTCGTCGGCAGCCGGGCACATCGGCCCGAACATGCAGGTCGATCACGACATCAGCCTGTTGGTTCCGGAGATTTGGTGTCGCTTGTCGGCGGAAGAACGCGATCCGCGATTCTTGATTGAGCAAGGCCTTCTGGAGCGATTGGAGGACTATCAATATAACGGCGAGACAATCCTAGCCAGTCGTCTCGGCTATCGGATCAACTACCGTTTCGTCAGACGCTTCTTTGGACGGGTCTTTGACAATCCAACTAAAGTCTTCGACCAGCATCTGCTTCGCCCCGAAACACAAGATGCCGATGCCTTCGCCGACGGCATCAAGTACGTCACCGAGGCGCATCAGCAAGTTGCCCAGGCTTATCTCGACGACGGTTCCGTCGATGAAGCCTGCCCGCCGCTTCGAGCTTTGATCCACATTATGGCCAACGGTGAATTCGAAGGTATGAAGATCTCGGATGAACAACTCCGTAACATGTTCACGCGAAACTATCTCTTGTCGAGCGATTGGTATCACGAACGACTAGTCATCAAACAAGAACGCGATGTCGCACTCTGGCAGCGCCACGTCGAGTATCTTGAAGCCAACAAGTCACGTCCCGGTCGCGAGGATGTCGTGCAACGACTGGACCTTGAAAGGCGACAGCGCTACGCCAAGGCACAACTGATCGCCGCCCAATCCGATCAGTACGTCAACTCGCTTGTCGGCACTCTGGGTGCGGATCCGATGTGACCACCCGATCCATCGTCGTTGTTCGCTCCGCAGGCTGTGACTCTATAAAGTGCCAGGCACACTCCGTGTGCCGTCCGCCAGCCCCTTGTTCAAAACGTGTGGTCTTGGAAAGGTTACAGCACACGGAGTGTGCCTACTACTATGGTGACAATACAGAGTTAGATGAATTCACAGCCTCTCCCCGAACAATGACTTTTTGCTGGACCTCACCGAGTCCCGAGGGATACACTGGTGCAGGTTGAGATCGTTTGGCTCGCTTGGCTCTACATCTCAGGCAGGAAAAACAATGAAAGGAAAACGATGAGTGTATTGAGAGTCTCTTACATGCCCCTGATCCTCGCGGCGTGCATCGTCGCATCCGTTTCTTCTTTGGCACCTGCACAGACGCCAGCAGATTCCGCAATTCACAAAGACATCGCTTATGACGACGCTCATGCGGCTCAGAAGTTGGACGTTTATCTGGCCAAAGCGAATCAGCCAATGCCGGCGATGATTTACATTCACGGAGGTGGATGGCGGGCCGGATCAAAGAACCGTATTCCGAAGTGGCTCATGAAAGCTGTGAGCGAAGGATGGCTTTCTGTGGTGTCTGTCGAGTATCGCTTTACTGACGTCGCCCCTCATCCGGCACAGGTCAACGATTGCGTGCGGGCGATTCAGTTTGTTCGACACAACGCTGCGAAGTGGAATATCGATCCGCAGCGACTTGGGGTCACCGGTGGATCGGCTGGCGGACATCTGACACTGTGGGTTGCCTTGCACGACGACGCGGCTGATGCTGACTCGAACGATCCTGTCAAAAAACACTCGTCTCGCGTGGCGTGTGCGGTCAGTTTCGCCGGCCCCACAGACTGGTCACTACTTGACGAGATAGAACACAAGCATCCAGCCTATCGGCAATTGCTCGGTTATGAGCCTGGCACGCCGGCGGATGAGATGAAGGCCAAAGAGAAGCGAGACGTTTCCCCGATCAGCTTCGCCAGTAAAGATGATCCGCCGGTCATGCAAGTGCATGGCGACAAAGACAACACCGTGCCGATCGAGCATGCCCGCAATATGAACGAGCGGCTAAAGAGCATGGGTGTCACATCGGAACTGGTTGTCATCCAGGGTGCCAGTCATGCTGTCGCTGGGGCCGGTCCTCAAGTTTCTGGGCGAGCCAGCACGTTCGTGCGGGAGCGACTAGTCGGACGGCAATCAACCCGCTGAGAACCCGTTGATTTTCATACATTGAGAACTTGTAGACCGCAACTGACGCCTCCTAAAACGGAACAACGAACATGGTGACAGTTGGTGAAGGCGAATTGCTTTTTGAGCCCGTGATTGATTGGACTCAATTGCCCAGTGATGTGGCGATCGTCGAGGCCGTTGGTGTGGCGGTCGATTCGCACGATCGTGTCTTTGTCTTCAATCGAGGCGGGCCACCTGTCGTGGTACTGAGCCGCGACGGTCAGTTCTTGAATGCCTGGGGCGATGGGTCTTTTGTGCGACCACACGGCATCTGGATCGCCAACGACGATACTCTCTATTTGACCGACGACTTGGGGCACCGTGTGCAACAGTTCACCGCAGATGGGGAACTGCTTCGCACCATCGGTCCCAGCGGCGAGCCGTCGACAACTGGGGTCGAGGGCTTCGACTATCGTAAGATTACGCACGGTGCCGAACCTTACAACTTGCCGACCAACGCCATCGTAATGTCGGACGGCGAGATCTTCGTGGCGGACGGATACGGTAACGCGCGGATTCATCACTTTTCGGCCGATGGCGAACTGTTGATGTCGTGGGGCGAGCCTGGCGTTGCCGAGGGACAGTTTTGCGTTCCCCACGGTCTGGGAGTCGATGACCGAGGCGTCCTGTACGTTGCGGATCGCGAAAACAGCCGCATTCAATTGTTCAATCGCAACGGCGAGCTGCAAGATATCTGGAGCGACGTGATCCGGCCCTGCGAAGTCTTTATCGGACGAGATCAGCTCGTCTACATCGCAGAACTCGGCGGACGAGCTGGTTTGTTTCCTTGGTTGGAAAGAAACTCACACGCGATTGGCGGCCGCCTTAGTATTTTCAATCGGCGGGGCGAACTGCTCTCGCGCTGGGGCGGTGGAAACGATCCTTCCTCGCCCTGCGAATTCTATGCGCCGCACGACATCTGCGTCGACAGCCAAGGCAGTATCTACTTATCCGAAGTCCAACTGTCCGCCGCCAAAGCTATGGGCGACGATGCCAGCGAGTGGCCGACTCTGAGGAAGTTCGTACCGCGTAGTTCGTAGTGCACAACCAATCTTCAAATGTCATCTGATTACGCGGTGCTATCAAGCCGCAACACACGCTGGTTGTGGCGGGGTCAAACGCATACGCCACGTCAAGCGCGAGCAGTGCGACCTTCTCCCAATTGCTTACTCCCTAAAGATCACTCGGCCAAAGTACTGCGGTGCATGAAACTGCGGGCGCTCTGTTCTGCCTGGAGACCATTGGCTGTATTGCGGATTGGTCTTCCCGCCAAGTCGGTTGAGGTTCAGGTGCCAAACGTCTTCCAGGTGAGGCGGTGTGTGTTGTGCCACAGAGGCAAAGTTAGCAAAGGGGATCGCGGCTTCCAGTGTCCACCAACGATCGGTGTCCGTGTCGTCATTGAGCGTCCCGTCCACCGTCGTGGCAATCCTGATTCCGCGGGTGTTCCAATTGGGTGTCTCTGCCTTCCCTGGACCGCTGGGATGATGTCGATCGAGAAAAGCGCCGCCAACGTTCATTTCGATGTTGAAGTAATTGTATGGCTGTACCGAATTCGGCGCAGTAAACAGTTCGACGCAGTCGTCTTGATAGACTGGACTGTCGCGCTCAATCTGCTCGGCCCAGATATGAGCATCTTCGCAGCGAAACGCGACGTAAAGGAACTCGTCGTTCCAAAGCAACTTCGAGACGGTTTGTTCTTTGAGACCTGTCTTCCACCAAGGAAACTTGAAGTCTCCGACCGCTGTAGCGCTGCGCCAGGCTGCTTCGTCCAACCGACCATCGATCGTGATCTCTGACATTGTTCGATGAATCGAGTAACTGGGCGGTTCGTCACCTGGTTGTCTAGCTGCCTTGGCCAGCAGTCGCGCGCGGGCCGTTTCGATCGCGTTCGTCATTGTTGCTTGATACCGTGCGCCGGCGTTCTTTCTCGAGAACGCCTCGAATCGCTCGAGCATTTGAAAGCCCTCTACGACCGACTTTCGTACCGACACATGTTGGCCGTCGACGGTGACGTAAATTGGGCTAGTGTGAGCGAACCGCAACCGGGATGGGGCGACGCGAAACGAGTTGTTAGCGCTGGGATCTTTGTATGCCTCTAGTTCGTCGTCGCTGAGCAGTCTGTCCTCCGCCGTACAACGTGCCGTAATCCATGACCCTTCCGCAATTGGCAGCTCGATCGTCGAAGAGATACCTTTGGCATCCTTGAACTTCATCGCTTTGGCCACCTCGCCGTTGACGACAATCTCCAAGGATGCCAGCGGTTGGTCGAACTGTGCTTCCACGTGTAGCTTGATCGTACCGCCCTCCTTCGGCAGCTGGATAGTATCACCAGGCCCCCCACCGGATTCCGTTCGCAGCATCAGCATCGGACCGTTGGTGACAAAGTTTCTTCCTGCCTTCCATGCTTTGTAGAATTCGTCGAGCGAAACTCCCGGTGCAGTGCGCACATAGGCGCGGTTGTAACCGACCGGAGCCTGCTTGACCCCCGTCGCCGACCCGCTGCCTGCGGCCAATCGCAGGCCGCAATTGAGTAATCGATAATAAGTGTCCGTGTTCATTTTCAGCATGCCGATGTCGGTATCCGCATAGACGGGGAAGTTTTGGACTTCGAGCAGATTCGAGTATCGGCTGCGCGGTTGGAAGCGATGCAGTGCGAAGTTGTTGTTGCAGACATTGACGGTGTGCACGCATCCCAATAACGCATCGAGAAGCACTTCGCGCGACCAACCGCCCTGGTAGTGGACGATCGCACCCGCGGCGGCAGCGTGCCGCAGATAGTCAAGATTCGGTCTGTTAGGCTCCGCCTCCAGCGGCAACGGTGCCGGGAGGTTCTGGATGTAAGCTGCGCCCCAGGCGTATTCGAGTTCAGCGTCGTAAATGCTTGTCGGCACCTTGTAGCCAGCGAACTCAAGCAACCGAACTCGACCTTCACCCTTGGGAACCGGCCGGCGTTCGTCTGGTCCTCGCCACCACGTCAGCGACGTGCCGAAATCGAGTCCCTCTGACACAAGCATCGGAGCAAGTTGAACGGAGTCGACATGTAAGTGGTTCTCGCCGCACAGGTAGCCTCGCCGACGCATATCAATCCACCGCCGCAACTGATACGTCTTAGATGCGCTGCCGGAGCTGATCCGGAGATGTTCCTTGATTTGCACATATTCCGGCCCGCGTTCAATGCGAACCATCGCATCACCATTGGGTACATTCACACGGCATCGACCCGACGACATGAACCAACGATCCTGCCCAGTCTGCAGCGTAACGGCGTCGTCAGGAACGGCACAACGACCGTCACTTCGGCGCACCAGGATCCGGCATGGCAATGGCTCGCCAGACTCATCCAATGTGGTCAACACGAGCGTGTCGGCGTGTGCCGTTTTGCAACACAACCCCGCAAAACATAACCCCGCAAGAAACAACAATCTGTAGATCAACAGCTTAACGGCTAAACATCCGTAATCTCGCATTATCTCGATCCTCACAACAAAGGGGCGCTCGGCAACTCGCTGCCGCCACTGCCAATATCCTACCACGCCAGTTGTTAATCGGGCGGTTCTTATGCGAGTTCGCGAATCGGTTCTTCGTCCGGCAATACAGGAACAGGTTGGCCTTCCAGCGTAGTGGTGTGGTTCTCCGACGCGACCATTATTCCGTCAAGATTAGCAGGCTCGTCCAAGTGAGCGCAACTGCCGCCACGAAGGCAATCACCACGGCGAGTTTGAAATACATCGCCTTCGATAGTCGCCACACGAGCGCGCCGAGGGTTCCATAGAAAATGACAGGTAACAGAGGCAGATCAAACCAGATTGGAACGGCGAGCGCAACCGGGATTGCCGTGATCCAGATCATCAGCTCGCGCAACGAAATGCGACACCCTTGACGCCATAACAGATCGTCGTGGTCAAGATCGTCTTTGTGTTCTGCCATAATGGCAAGATCCCGTTTGGCTTGGCCGAGAAGCGGACGATTCCCTTCCCGCCGGAAGGCCCGGTCAAGCGACATTATGTCACACCAGGCCTTTGCGTGACATTCAAACAGCCGGTTGGTGGCGAGCACAACGGGAATTGACGTGACTGGATGCAATCGTCACCCGTGGCGGTTAGAATCTGGTCATTCAATTTTGCTATTTCAGACCCACTTTCTCGACCTTCATGCCGGAGAATCACGCGATGAAACGAATTCTGTTGTCTGTCTGTTTGTTGTCGTTGGTCTGTGCCGTGTCCGCGCGTGCGGACGTGCGTTTGCCCAAAGTGCTTGGCGATCACATGGTGATCCAGCAGAATCAGCCAGCCACAATTTGGGGTTGGGCCGAAGCGGGCGAAAAAGTGGTTGTCGAAATGGGCGAAAGCCGTGGTGAAACGAAAGCCAACGCCGACGGCAAGTGGTCGCTGAAGATCGACCCGCCCGCCGCTGGTGGACCGTACGAAGTTCACGTCGTAGGCACCAATACGATCAAACTGACCGATGTGCTGGTCGGCGAGGTCTGGATTTGCTCGGGACAATCCAACATGCAATGGTCGGTCAATCGGGCGCTCAATCCGGCAGAGGAAATCGCCGCCGCCAAGTACCCCAACATTCGCCTGTTCACCGTGGCCCGTATTCCGGCGGAAGAGGCGCTGGAAGATTGTGTTGGCAAGGGACAAGCTGGCTGGACCGATTGCAATCCGGGGACCATCGCCGGCTTTACTGCGGTCGGCTATTTCTTCGGTCGCAAGTTGCACCAGGATTTGGATGTCCCCGTCGGCCTTGTCAACACATCATGGGGCGGCACGATCTGCGAAGCCTGGACGAGCAAGCCGACCCTGGAGTCGGACGAAGATTTTGCGCCGATCCTCCAACGGGCTGCCACTTTCAAGCCAGGCAATCCGAATCAAGGGTCAGCGTTGTACAACGGGATGATCAACCCAATCGTGTCGTTGTCGATGCGCGGCGCCATCTGGTATCAGGGCGAATCCAACGTGGCTCGGGCGCAGCAATACGCCAAGCTCTTTCCGGCCATGATTACGGATTGGCGGAAGAGCTGGAATCAAGGCGACTTTCCGTTCTTGTTCGTGCAACTGGCCCCTTTCCGATACAAGGGCAAAGACCCCAAGGAATGTGCTGAACTGTGGGAAGCCCAGTTGACGACGTTGTCGCTGCCAAAGACCGGCATGGCCGTAACTACGGACATCGGCAACATCACCAATATCCATCCGAAAAACAAACAGGAAGTTGGCCGACGGCTCGCCTTGTGGGCGCTCGCATTGGCACACGACAAAAAGCTCGTCCATTCCGGGCCGTTGTATGAAGGCCTCAAAGTCGAAGGCAACAAGATTCGTGTGTCCTTTAATCATGTCGGCGGTGGTTTGGAGGCCAAAGGCGATAAAGATCTGACACATTTTGAGATCGCAGGCGCCGACGAGAAGTTCGTGGATGCCACGGCGACAATCGACGGCAGCGCCGTTGTCGTGCAGAGCGACAAAGTCTCCAAACCGGTCGCCGTCCGGTTTGCTTGGTCTGACACCGCCGAGCCGAACTTGTTCAATGCTGAAGGGCTGCCCGCGTCGCCTTTCCGATCCGACGATTTTAAAATGGTCACGGCCGATCAACGCTGATATCAAAGAATTGATAAATGGTCACGGCCGATCAACGCTTGAATCAAAGACGTGAGAATTGATCGTGGGCCGATCCGGCGTCCGTTGGGTCGGCCCTCTTCTTTAACAGGAGTCGTTTGGCAATGAACCAACCCGCTGACCGTGCACGCACGGAATATCGTTACGAAAAACTCACCTGGCCTGAAATCAACGACGCCATCGATTTGGAGCAGGTTTGCATCCTGCCCTGCGGTGCCGTTGAGCAGCATGGACCGCATCTGCCGCTGGATGTCGATTTGGTCTGCCCGAGCGGGATTGCGCGGGGAGCAGGCGAACAGATTCCGGAGAAAATGTTGGTCCTGCCGATCGTAGCATACGGCTACACGGGACACGTGATGGATTTTCCAGGCACGATCAATAGCCATTACGAGCACTTTATCAATCATGTCTTGGACATCACGAAGTCGCTCGCCTACCACGGATTCAAGAAGATCGTGCTGTTGAACGGGCACGGATCCAATATGCCGAATCTGGATTTGGTCGCGCGCCGCGCTAATCTGGAAACGGACGCCGAGTGCGTTTGCTGCGCGTGGTGGAATCTGTTGACCGTTGACAAGGAGTTCTTGCCCAGCTGGCGTGAAAGCAAGTTTCCAGGAGGGTGTGCCCACGCGGGAGAATTGGAAACGTCGCTGTACATGTACCTCGATGGAGACCATGTCCGCAACGACCGGATCAAAAGCGGTGTGATTAGCTTCAACGAAGAGGAGAGTCCGTTTCAGTGGATCGATCTGTTCGGCGCAGGGCCGGCGTCCGTCATCTCGTGGACCAGTAGCTACAGCGAAACCGGTGTGCTCGGCGATGCGGAATTGGCCAACCCGGAAAAAGGGAGGCAAGCTTACCAAGAAGCGGTTCGCCAGCTGATTCGATTCGTCACATGGTTCAAGGACCGGACCAAGGACCAACGGCACGACCATCATCAGAAACCACCGACGATGCCAATACCGTGGGGACAGAGAGGCGAACGTTGAACATCGAACATCGAAGATTGGAGATCGAACGCCCACCGCCGAACGTTAAATGTTGAATGTTCGATGTTGGCTAGCTGGTCAGCAACCGGGCCAGCGTGGCGCCCAGCCAAACGGCCAACAAGCCGGCGAACAGATTCGCCGTCACGTTGCCGGCAGCCGCGCCCCACATTCCTTCTTGCAGTCGCCGAAACGTATCCCAGCCGAAGGCTGAGAACGTGGTCAGGCCACCCAAGAAACCGACCCCGATCACTTCGCGAGTCTCTTTGGAAATGGCCGTTGATTCGATATTGAATTGGGCCACAAATCCCAACAGACAGCAGCCAATTACGTTGACCAGCAGCGTGCCAATCGGAAAGGCATCGCCAAACCAAATCAACATCCACTTGCTAACCAAATAGCGAGACACAGCGCCCAAAGCACCACAGCAGCCGATCAAGAGGAGATGGGTCATGAGGGTACCGTACCGATCCTGCTGTTCGTGGCAATCCTGCCAGTCGCTAACAAAGTTGAGGGAATGGTATTAAATCGCGTAATCAGCGCGATTTACGACGATCATCCCGCTTGAAAACAGCGATGTATTGGCATAGAGTGAACTGTCTCCGGTCATGGCGAGTTCCGCCAGGCCTTTCTCAAAAAGATGAGTTTTTCAGGAGTTTTCGCCGTGTCTACAGCCAATCAGTCGACCGACGTCCAGTTGATGTGCGGCGCTGATATTCTCGTTAAGTCGTTGGTAGACCACAACGTCGAGATCATATTTGCTTACCCGGGCGGAGCCAGCATGCCGCTCCATCAGGCGTTGACCCGTTTTAAAGACAAGATCCGCACGATCCTGCCACGGCATGAGCAGGGGGGTGGATTTGCCGCGCAGGGCTACTCGCGTTCAACGGGAAAAGTGGGTGTTTGCATGGCCACCAGCGGACCAGGTGCCACAAACCTGGTCACTGCCATCGCCGACGCCAAATTGGACAGCATTCCGCTGGTCGCCATCAGCGCTCAAGTGCCTCGTGTCGTAATCGGTTCGGATGCGTTCCAAGAGACGCCGATTGTCGAGGTCTGTCGTGGGATCACCAAACACCATTACTTGGTGACGGATGTCGAGGATGTGCCGCGAGTGATGAAAGAGGCGTTTCATATCGCCACGACCGGCCGACCTGGCCCGGTGTTGGTCGATGTGCCAAAGGACGTCCAGAATGACCAGGCGGTGCCGAATTGGGACGCGGCGATGGAATTGCCGGGCTATAGCATTCGCCCGCGCCAGGCCCGTACGGAACAGATCAAACAAGTGATTGCCGCGATCAAACGAGCCAGACGGCCGTTGATTTATGCGGGCGGTGGGATCATCGCAGCCGGAGCGAGTAACGATCTACGCGCGTTCGCGGCGAAGACGGGAATCCCAGTCACGATGACGGTGATGGGTTTGGGCTGCTTTCCCAACCAACATCCCCAGTCTTTGGACATGTTGGGTATGCACGGCAGCGCCTATGCCAATTGGGCTGTTCGCGATTGTGATTTGCTGATCGCCCTAGGAGTGCGATTTGACGATCGGGTGACCGGCAAGTTGGACGAATGGGCCAAACACGCCAAGATCATCCACATCGACATCGACCCGTCGGAGATCAACAAGAACAAAGAAGCCCACATTCCGATTGTCAGCGACGTCAAATTCGCGTTGGAAGAAATCAATCGCGAACTCGATTCGATTGGAGACATCAGCGATTGGGTCACCGAGTGCCAGGGCTGGAAGAAGGAATATCCCTTTAAGTACGACCAGCAGTTCGAGGGCATTCTGCAGCAGCACGCGATTTCAGAGTTATCGCGTTTGACGCAGGAGCGAGACGCGTACTTTGCCTTGGGGGTTGGCCAGCATCAGATGTGGGCCGCGCAATTTCTGCAGCTGCAGCGACCGCGCACGCTCCTGTCGAGTTCTGGGCTGGGTACGATGGGTTTTGGGCTGCCTGCCGCCATGGGCGCTCAGGCGGCCCACCCGGGTGCTTTGACGTTCGATATCGATGGCGACGGCAGTTTCCAGATGAACATCCAAGAACTGGCGTGCTGTGTATGTGAAAAACTTTCGGTCAAGGTCCTGCTACTGAACAACCAGCATCTGGGCATGGTGATGCAATGGGAAGATCGGTTCTTCAAAGGGAACCGAGCTCACACCTACTTGGGATCGATTGACGATGCCGAAGCGGAAGGCAAGGGTGAGGGCGACTACTCCCGGGAACGCTATCCCAATTTCGTCGGAATCGCCAAAGGCTACGGCTGTGGCGCCGCGTCCGTGTCAAAGAAGTCCGATCTGGCGGCCGCGATCACCGAAATGATCGAATATGACGGGCCGTTCGTGCTGGACGTCGAAGTGCCTTATCAGGAACACGTGCTGCCGATGATCCCGTCGGGTCATACCGTCGACGACATGATCATCGAGTAGGCCAGTATCTCCTGATGGTCGGAAACTTGTCGTATTTGAGTCAAGTTTTGGCGACGGGCACCGACCGCAGGTTGGTCGGGGAGCGAGTTAACAAGACCGAGCGGTAGCTCGGATTGGTTCGAGGTCCTGCCTCGTTGGGGTCTTCTGGCCAGTTCGGCCGAAGACAAGACAATCGCGCGCACGATGCTATAATCGACGCCCACGTGCCCCGTCGGGCAACGAGCGCGATTGCGTCTCCGGCACCAGCGAGAGCAGAGAGAGCGGAAACTCATGGGGAAGATTGCCCTTCATTGGCAGATTCTGGCCGGCATGCTGTTGGGCGCGACGATTGGGCTGACGCTCAATTTCACTGTTAGCGAGGCGACCAGCGAGGTGCCCGCCGAAAACCTACCGGCGGGAATCCGCCAGGTGACGATCCATGATTCCTCGGACTTGATCAAGATCGACATTACGGACGAAGACAACAACACACAGCACGTGGTGGTCGACGGCACACGACGATCGTTCGATTCCGTGGCAACGCTGTCCGAACTTGAGAACAAGCACCCCCGTGAATATGACTGGTTTCAGAGTCATGGCCGCTCGTGGTCGCGCTGGGTCGGCGACATATCACAACGGCTCGGCGGGCTCTTCTTGCGAATGCTGCGAATGGTCGCGGTACCACTAATCGTCACATCGCTGGTGACCGGCGTCATGGGACTTGGCCACGCGGAACGGCTGGGTCGAATGTTTAGTCGAACGCTCGCGTACTACCTTACCACCAGTATGCTGGCGATCATCACCGGCCTTACCATGGTCAATTTGATTCGGCCAGGCTTGGACGACAACGTGCACAAACAGACCGTTGCCGAAATACAAAAAGCGGTGAACTTGGGCGAAGTCTTATTCGGGCAGGTGGAAACGATGATTCCGTCGAATCCGATCGGCGCACTTGCAGAAGGCAACTTTCTGTCGATCATCTGTTTTTCACTGGCTTTCGCCATCTTCGCCTTGATCGTGGGCGGCAAGACGGCCGATCTGATTCGCGACTTCTTTTCCGCCTCGTTTGAAGTCATGATGGCGATGACAATGGCAATCATCAAACTTGCCCCGTTGGGTGTCTTCTTCTTGATGATGTATGTCACTGCCACGCAAGGCGTAGAGGTATTCAAGTCGCTGGCTTGGTACATGTTGACCGTTACATGCGCGCTGGCGTTTCATGCCCTTGTCACATTGCCTTTGATTTTGAGGCTGGTGGCGGGGCGGCGTCCTCTGGAGTTTGCCAAAGCGATGAGCCCGGCTTTGTTGACGGCGTTCAGCTCGGCGTCGAGCAACGGCACGCTGCCTCTGACGCTCGCCAGTGTGGAAGAACGCGCGGGAGTCAGCAATCGCGTAAGCTCTTTTGTGCTTCCACTAGGGGCGACGATCAACATGGATGGCACGGCGCTATACGAAGCCGTGGCCGTACTGTTTATCGCGCAGCTTTACCACGGTGAAAACCTGGCGATTACGGACCAGATCATCGTGGCCTTTACGGCCCTGCTGGCCAGTATCGGCGCGGCGGGGATCCCACACGCCGGCCTGGTGATGATGATCATCATTCTGCAGGCCGTGAAACTGCCCGTCGACATGCAGGCCATCATTATTGGCGTCGATCGCGTGCTGGACATGTGTCGCACCAGTGTCAATGTATGGAGCGATTCGTGTGGTTGTGCCGTAATCGCCCGACTGGAGACGAAGGGCGACAAGCATCCAGCTTCGATCGACGATGCGGAAATGAAACTCGAAATCTAGCGAGGCTGGGCCTCGGACCGACGCGAGCATGTGTCATTGTCGTTGTTCGTGGTGCGAACAACGGCTATACGGACAAACTTGACTCAACTGTAAAGATGCGGACGCGCCGATAAGCATAATCCCGGCTAATGAACATGGATCGTTTCGCTTCGACCCTCCGGAAACTGTTGCAATTGGTCGCGAGCAAGATTATCGTGTCGGACAGTTGGAATCCTGCTTGATGGCGTTTGAACACGTCCCAGCCCCTGTGCCGAGCAGCGCCGGCGCTTTACATACCCTGTCGCTTTGTAAGCCGCAGACCCCAAAAAAACAGTCGCCACCAACCTCCAGCCAACGTCTCGCCGTATCGCTCCCGCCTTTTTTGTCGCATATCCCGTCGCAAGGAGCCACCAGCATGGCCAACCAGTTCAGCCGCCGCCGCTTTCTCAAAACAACCGCCGCTGCGGGTGCCATCGGTGCCGGCTTCCATCTGAATCCGACACCGGCGGCAGAGTCCAATTCGCCGAACGAAAAACTCAACATTGCCGGAGTTGGCGCAACGGGCCGAGCCGGTGCGGACATCGCGGGCGTATCGACGCAGAATATCGTCGCGATTGCCGACGCCGATCGGGAGTTGCTCGATAAGGGATCGGTCCGTTACCCCAGGGCACGCAAATACCGTGACTACCGCGTGATGCTTGAAAAAGAAGCCGACAACATCGACGCTGTCGTGGTTGGCACGCCTGATCATTCGCACGCGCCGGCGACGGCGATGGCGATGCGTTTGGGGAAACATGCCTACTGCGAGAAGCCGCTTACACACACGGTGAAGGAGGCACGCGTACTGATCGAACTGGCCAAAGAACATAACCTGGTCACACAGATGGGAACGCAGATTCACTCCGGCGACAACTATCGTCGGGTGGTGGAATTAGTTCAGTCCGGTGCGATCGGCCCAATCGAAGAAGCCCACGTGTGGTCTAGTGCGGTTTACACCGGTGCCAAGTTCACGACGGGAACGAAAACGCCCGACCATTTGGACTGGGACCTGTGGCTCGGCCCGTCAGCGGAACGGCCTTACAGTGATGGTGTACACCCCTTTCATTGGCGCAAATTCTGGGACTACGGAACCGGCTCGCTGGGCGACTTCGGTTGCCACTACATGGACCTGACGCATTGGGCGTTGAAACTGCGTGCGCCAACGCGCGTGGCTGCCAGCGGGCCGCCCGTCGATCCGGTCAGCACGCCGGCGTGGTGTATCGTCAACTATGAATATCCACAGCGTGGCCAGCTGCCGCCCGTCGCACTGACGTGGTACGACAGCGGCAAGCAGCCGAAGATGCTGAAGTCGTTGGGCGACCCAAATGCCCCAGACGGGCCGAAGGACCAAAACGGCAAACCGATGAGCCTCAACAGTGGCCAACTGTTTGTCGGCAAGGACGGGATGATCTGGTCGAACTATTCGCAGCGATGCCTACTGCCGGGCGACAAGTTTGCGGATTTCAAACCGCCCGAACCGTCGATTCCCAAGTCAATTGGGCATCACGCCGAATGGCTCAACGCCATCAAGAACGGTGGGCCAACGACATGCAACTTTGACTATTCAGGGACGTTGACCGAAGCCGTCATGCTGGGCACGGTGGCGTATCGGAGCGGCGAGACGATCGAATGGGATGCCGCGAACCTGAAGGTCACCAACGCGCCAGGTGCGCAACAGTTCATTCACAAGGAATATCGCCGAGGTTGGACGCTGTAGGGAATACGTGACCGACACCATACCATCTCTCGACACAATCGAATCTCGGAGACGAACCATGAACCAACCGATCAATCGCAGAAGTTTTCTCGGCAATGCGGCAATCACCGGTGCCGCGGCGGGATTGGCCGCTTCAAGTTTGAAGACAGCCATGGCGGCCGACCCGAGTAATCGCATCGTGATAGGCGTGATGGGATTGAGCCGCGGCAAGGCATTGGCTCAGGGCTTTGCCAAACAGCCCGGAGTCGAAGTCAAATATGTTTGCGATGTTGATTCGAGCCGGGCGGGCATTTGCGCCGACTCGATCGCAGGTGCCGCGGGTAAAAAACCGGAAACGATTACGGATTTCCGCCGTATCCTGGACGACAAAGGCGTCGATGCCCTCGTCTGTGCTGCCCCCAACCATTGGCACGCACCGGCCACCATCCTGGCGTGTGCGGCCGGAAAACATGTCTATGTCGAAAAACCATGCTCGCACAACCCGCGCGAGGGCGAGTTGACGGTGGCGGCGGCCCGTAAAAACAACCGCGCGGTTCAGCTAGGCACGCAACGCAGGAGCGGTGCCGGGTTCAGCGAAGCGGTGCAGAAACTCCGCGACGGAGCGATTGGTCGTGTTTATCTGGTTCGCAGTTGGTACACCAGCGCCCGCGGGAGCATTGGCGTTGGGAAACCAGCCGCAGTGCCGTCCCATGTTGACTATGACCTCTGGCAAGGTCCGGCACCACGGACGCCTTACAAAGACAATGTTGTTCATTACAACTGGCACTGGCGCTGGCAATGGGGCAACGGCGAATTGGGGAACAACGGAGTGCATACCTTGGACCTATGTCGCTGGGGTCTGGGCGTTGATTTTCCCACGCGTGTCACATCCAGCGGAGGCCGTTACCATTTTGAAGACGATCAGGAAACGCCGGACACGCATGTCGTGGCGTTCGAGTTTGAAGGCCGTCGCCAAATCACGTGGCAAGGCAACAGTTGCAATCGACATGGCAGCAAGGGCTTTATCACTTTCTACGGCGACAACGGAAGCATGGAACTTGCTCAGGACGGTAGTCACGTGATCTTCGACAAAGGTGACAAACAGGTCTCCGAGCACAAGCCGCCGAACCGTGGCGATGCGGAGCATATGGCCAACCTGCTGGCGGCAATTCGCAACGACGAGCCATTGAACTTGAACGCGGAGATCGCCGAAGGGCACAAGAGTACGTTGCTTTGTCACCTGGGTAACATTGCGCACCGCACGGGACGCACGCTAGATTGCGACACCAGCAACGGACATATCTTGAATGACAAGCAGGCGATGGCGCTCTGGACGCGCGACTACGAGCCAGGTTGGGAGCCAAAGGTCTAGAAAGCCGGTAACAGGTATTTGTCTATTTGACTCGCACCAACTTCATGATGCGTCCCGATACGTTCCAGTCTTGCACATACAGGTTGCCGTCTTTGTCCCAGTAGGAGCCGTGCGTGCCGCTGAAGACGCCCTCAATCCACTGCTCTTGCGGGACATTAAAATTCATCCTTTTCTTGGGGTCGGAGTTGTGTCCAAGAACAGCAATAATCGTGTTGCTTTTGTCGAGAATGACCAGTCGCCCATGCAGATCCGGCACTGAGACATAGTCTCCCTGGACGGCAGCGGATGTAGGCATTCCCAGACCGGTCGCAATCTCGGCGATGAATTCTCCGTCGAGATCATAGTGAAGTAGGCGGCCCTTGGGCTGGTGATTGCGATCGCAAACCAGCAAGCGGGGAGGGTCGTAACGCGTATCCAGAGTCATACCATGGGCGGTATTGAATTGCCTGAGATCGTTGCCTTTAGCCCCGAAGTGCATCAGGTATTTTCCGGTCTTGTCGAACTTGAAAATGTGGTCGCTCGCGTAACCGTCTGACAGGAAGATATCTCCATTAGGAACAACAGTGATTGCCGTAGGATTGAATTTCATGAGCTTCAGCCCGGACTCTTCAGGAAACCCCAGCTTCAAAACGATCTCCCCGCTATGGGCATTGAACTTGATTCCTTCGGCGTTCTTATTGCGTGCTCCATAAATGAACTCGCCGTCATCTTCCTGGCGTATTTCCATATCATGGATATTTGAATAATCCTCTCCCAGATAGGAATGGATCACTTTACCGTCCGGGGAGAAGATGACGACTCCCTTGTTGGCGCTCGTATAGATGTTCCCCTCCTTGTCGATAACAACAGCGCCGTGCGTCGGCCCCAGCGCAGATGTTCCATCAGGGCGGAGCCCCCAGCCCGGTACCGTATCGAAGGTCATCAGCCCGCAACCCATCCGCACCGCCTGGGTCTGTTCCGCCCCCAGAACTGGCAGCGCCATGCTCAGCACGATCGTGATAGCGATGTAACTCGAAAAGTTTCTCATGATCTTCACTCCCAGTTGTTTCCTTATCGTCATTGAATCGTCGAACGTACGCTGAGTTGCATATTAGAATACGATAAACAGCGATGGAGCAAGAGGTACGGCGCTATGTGTCCGCCAACAATGCGCGCATTCGGTCGATGCCGATTCTCAAGACCTCGCTGGGATCTTGGGACCACAGTTGCTGATTGAACAGTTCGAGACTGATAGCACCTTGGTAACCGATTTCGCGAAGGACTTGGATTTCCGAGGGCAAATCGATCACACCTTCGCCGATCATGACACGATCGGGGTCCATTTGCTTAGTTGCGGGGATGTTCGGATGAGCGTCATCGATGTGATAGTGGCTAATCCGGTCGCCTGGGATGTGTCGCAGTTCGTCCAGCGTCGACCTGCTGTTCCAACTGTGGAAGGCATCCAAGATCAGCGTGGCATCCGGATCGTTGATCTGTTCGACCACTTGCCAGGCCTGCTTCAGTTGGAAAACCGATCCAAAGAAACTGATATACTCGAACGTCGGCTTCACTCCGAGCGGACGGCCCAGCTCCAAGATGTCCTTGTATCGCCGTGTGATCTGAGCAAGATCGCATGACTGGCGCGGCGGCGAGCAGACCAGCCAGGGGCAACCAAATCGTGCACACAGTTCGAGCCGTCGTTTCACTTCGTCCAACATGATCGGATATTCGACCTCGATCGCCTCTCCCCATGCACGGGCGGCGATCATGCTGACCACGGGCAATCCTTGGTCGGCAAGCGCCTGTTCGATGTCGCGCACTTCGCCGCCTTGGCCCACAAACTCGTAAATGTCGTTGATCCAGAGTTCAATCGCCTCGAAACCGGCTTCCGCCGTCAGCCGAATCTTCTCCAACATTGGTTGCGGCTTGATGGTGCTAGTGTTTAAACACAACGTGAAACTCATCTTGTTCTCCGGCCTGGCGGGGAGTGAGACATGACTAAGAACGACGAGGGTGCGACGTCGGGTGAGAACCGGTTTTTGAATCCACTGCTAAGTAACGTTCGAGGAATTACTGTCCGACAGTCGCCTTTGGCTCCGCGAAAGGAATGTGCTTTCGCGGAGCGAAAGACGACAATAAAAGATCGAACACCGCTGAGCATTGGTAAGCTGGACGACTATTATAGAGACGCCCAACGTTCTCGACCATCTGCGAGCCGTAGTGCGGCCCGAGCCACTCAGGACAGTTCACATGATGAAACCGGACGTACCTGGCAGTGACCAACCGAACGAATTGGTCGATTTCCCAATCGTCATTCGATTGCCGATTCAATGGGGCGATCAAGACGCCTTCGGTCACGTCAACAACACCGTGCCGATCCGCTGGCTTGAATCGTCGCGCATCGCCTATTTCGAGCAGGGAAACCGCCCTCTGATGCATGACAGTCATAAAATGGGGCCGATTCTGGCTTCGATCGGTTGCAACTATCGCCGCCAGTTGCACTTCCCGGACACGGTTCGAATCGGCGCCCGCGTTTCGCGGTTGGGACGAAGTAGTCTGACAATGGAACATGTTGTTTACAGCGAGACGCAGCAAGCGATCGCGGCAGATGGCTCCTCGGTGATCGTTGTCTTTAACTACGAAACGAATCGACCAACTCGAATTTCGGACGAAATTCGCTCCGCGATTGAGCAATTTGAGGGCAAGTCGTTCGCCTAACTGCTGGCAAATCTGGAGTCCCGACACGGCCGGTTTTCGGCGAACCGCCGCAAAATCGCCGGTCCGTCCGTAGGTTCGGGTATGAATCGCCAAATCGCCTCACCAACGGGACTTGCACGTTGTCTGCGGCGGAAATCGGTTGCTCGCCAGGGGCGATGCATTACAATCGAATGTACCGTTTCGGACGAGATTTCGTTCGAAGAACCACTAATCCGAGTGTGTTTGTTTACTGAGACTGCCATGGCGCGGTGTGACTGCAAAGGCAATCCAGTGCCGCTACGTTGGTTACGCCTCCGTCGCCAGGGTGTCGCGACACTGGACTATGTGCTTCTGATCTGCGTTGTATTGCCCCTGGCGGGCTTTGTAATGTGGGCGGGGCCGAGAATAATGAACTTGGTCTATGAAATGACATGCGTGCTTATTTCGTGGCCCTTTCTGTAACAGAATCATAGGCGAACCAAACCGTGAATTCGCAATCGGCCAAAGCAGCACCCACGCAGAAGACCGCTGACGATGCACCCGCGACGACGCTGTGGGCAATCTGCAAGCGGATCCACGCGGATGAACGTGGCGGAGTCAGCATCGAAACGATCTTGATCATTGCGGCAATCGCCTTGCCGATCCTGATCTTCATCATCAAATTTGGTTGGCCGCGGATCAGAAAATTCTTCAACGAAGGAATGGACGAATTGGAAGGCGGCGCGTTGGATGCCGCCGGAGGAGAATGAGTTCAGTTTGCGTCTCAGGCCGAACAACGGCTGTGCGACGAGGCGCTTGGCAATGGTTGTTACCGTACTGTTATTTGGATTTTTGTTGGTAGCTACCTACACGGATGTGCGGTGGCGCAAGATCTACAACTGGACAACTTATTCTGGCATTCTGTTGGCGATTGCACTGAGCTTGACTTGCAGCTTGTTCGCTCAAACGACCGAACTCAACTCGCTAGACGTCTGGGGTGCCGTTGCACCGTCCGACAGTCTGGTGGGATTGTCGGCCTGTGGTGGCATGATGCTGGTGTGTTACGTGTTTTTTCCTGGAGGCGTTGGCGGTGGCGACATCAAACTGCTGGCCATGGTCGGCGCGTTCCTGGGTGTTATGGCTGGACTTGAGGTGATGCTCTGGACCTTCGTCCTGGCCGCGTGCATGGCGTTGATTGTGTTGGTGTGGCGCTATGGCTTGCCGGCATTGATCGTGCGAAGCGCCCGGTTTGCGGTGTACAAACTCCGCCTGGGCGGCGCCTTTCAACTGTCTGACCAAGAGCGACAACCGATGAAAACCGATTTGTTCCTTTCACCGAGCACGATGGCTGCCTTCTGGATCGTCCGACTCGATTTGGCCAGCTGGATGTGAGCGCCGGGACGCTGACAACATGACATCTGAATCGCTGATCGATTGCTTACCCTATGTGACCGGGATTCTGCTTTCGGCCTGGGTGTTGCGGCTATTGGTTGCGTGCAGCGGCGCTCGCTGGATCACGCCGACGGACTCCTGCTCGCGGGCTGCCGGCGGCGATGCGCTTGGGACAACAACTTCATCGTTGTCGCTGCGGCAGTTGCATCGCGACGAAACCGGGGCCGTGCAAAGCTTGAGCTTCGTCTTGACGCTGCCGTTATTCGTCATGGTGATGCTTTTCATCGTTCAGCTCAGCCAGATCACGATTGGGCGCCTGGCGGTCGAATACGCCGCAATGGCGGCCGCGCGATCCGCGGCCGTCTGGATTCCCGCCAACATGGGCGACGCGTATGAGACAGAAAATCGCATCAGTTCGTACGTCGATCTGGGCGAGACGACCGATGAGGAAGGTCAGAGGTACCGTCGGTATCGGGTCGAAGCGGGTAGCCCGAAAGTCGAAAAAGTGCGTTTGGCGGCGGCGATGGCGTTGATGTCGATCTGCCCGTCGCGTGATGTCGGTGCCACGCGCTACCCAACGGACTCGCTGGAGCTCGCCTATCGCGCGATTTCGCCCGCCGCCGCGGCCAACCCACGCGTGCCGGCTCGCTTGCGCAATAAGTTTGGGTATGCGCTGGACAACACGTCCGTGCTGATCGAAATTCGTCACAAGGATACCGAACCACCCTTGGTAACGCATGACATTTCGTCACGCCGCGAAGAATTCGCATTCAATGAAATCGGTTGGCAAGATCAGATTCTGGTCACGGTCACGCACGACTTTTCTTTATTGCCTGGTCCAGGCAGGCTGCTCGCTAGACGAACTCCTGTCCGCGACTCCAACGGTGACGTGGTCTCTGAAGACCCAGTGGCGGATCGTGTCCTCCGCCGCCGTGGCACCTACGTCTATTCCCTGAATGCAACGCTACGATTGAACAATGAAGGCGAAAAGCCTTTGGTACCGTACATTCAGCCACGCATCCCGTTGCCAACGGAAGTGGAGATGGGGTCATGAAAGCAGCATCTTTCTTCAGCGACCGCGTGCTGCGTCCGATGGTCGCCCAGCGATCGCTGATCACTCGAGTCCATCGAGACCAAGAGGGCTCGATCAGCATCGTATCGGTGTTCGGGCTGATGCTGCTGGTATTTTTGCTGGGACTGGTGATGAACGCGGGGCGGCAGGTCGATCAAAAAGTCAAAATGCAAAATGCGGCCGATTCGGCCACCTATGCCGGCGGCGTGGTTGTGGGGCGGGGCATGAACACGCTAGCGTTCACAAACCACTTGATGTCCGATGTCTTCGCAATCACGGCATTTTTTCGCGAAGGAAACGAACGCAACGCGGAGAGCATGACACCGGCAATCCTCGACAACTGGGCGCGCATCGCACCGACGTTGATCGGTTCCGAGTTTCCGCGTTTCGATCAGTTAGGCTTGGCCATCGAAGAAAAAGTCCCCCACGAACGTGAAATGGTGTTTACGTTCAGCCAGTGGGCGTACGCTGCGTCAGAGATCATGTTGCCGGTGTTCGAGACGATCCTGGCCGAACGAATGATCCCTGAATTCCAACGGGCACTCGTCGAATCGACGCCCCGTCTAGCGCAGTACGCGACCGACGAAGTCGCGCGGCGTCATGGCCAAGCCTGGCCACGACCCGTCGAACTGCGCGGCGTCTTGTGGCGAACCGTTGCGGATTCCGTCGGGGGGATCAGCGAATACGAGCGGCGGACGCTCCCCGTGGTCGATCCTGTGATGGATGAAGTGCCGAACCAAGAAGAGTACATGGAGGACGCGAGGCAACAACGTTCCGAGCTTGCACACGAATACCTGCGGCGGTGGAACAACGAATCCATGCAGGCCTTTGACGACTATGGAAAAATGTCTCAATTCGCTAACTTGTGGCGGATCTTTACTTGCGGACAACTGCAGCGACTGCTGGTTAACGAGTACCCCGAGACTAACCTACCGTTCCAGATTCGCCACAAGTTGAACGACGTTTATGACGTTAACCGTCACCTCGAACAGGACTTCATGTTCGTCGGCGTCGTCTACCGTGACAAAATCGACGATCGTATCCCGGGCATCTATCAGAACCCAATCGAAAACGACAGCACGGCGTACGCACAGTTGATGATGTTTGTGCCGCACGCGCGTCTCGTGAAACATTGGCTGGATCCAGCGGCCGGCACTGCGGATGGTGGACCCGGGGATACTGGTGGTGGCATTCCGGGCGAACAGATACCAATTCCAATCCCTGGCATTGGCGGACAATCTGCGCTGGGAAAATCGGCGCTGGGACAACAGCGGAGTTCGTGGCAAATTGATCCCGGTAGCGATGAGCCCAATGGCGAACCAACTGAGGATTCTGACGAATCGCCCGGCGACGAAGACGAAGAGGAACTACCGTGGATTGTGCGGCGGCAGAGCGGCCGGTGGTTCCCCTCACGATGGGATCTTGTCACTCAGAACTGGACAGTGCAACTGACGCCGGCGACGAGCAGTTCGATACCGAAGATCCTCAGCCTTCAACCGTACATCAACCATATGCCAGCGTTTGAATTACCCGATTTGACCCCTTTGACGAGCGAAGATCTGCAGTGGCTAAGCCATCACTAACAACTGTCTCGCCAACGGACATCCGACTCCGCCTTCGTATCAGGCGCCGTCGCGCGCGGCGGCGAGGTCTGGCTCCGTTGGAGCTGGTAATGTGGTTGCCGATCTTGTTGTTCACCATGGCCTTGATGGTAAATTTTGGAACGTTTGCCACATGGCGCGTGCGGGGTGAAGTCGTGTCCCGACACGCAGCCTGGCGCACACGTTGGCCTCGCACGGGGGCCGGCGAGGGTCGACCGAGACCCGCCTGGCCAACAGACGCCGAAATGACCATCGAGCCTGCGGATCAACAGATCGTCCAACTGGATGACCCGGGGATCAATTTGCCCGTCATCCGCGGTCCCTTGCCCAACGGGTTTTCAGTCCATCCGATCCTGGATCCAGATCGCGTCGGTGCCTTTAAAGGCGTCTCGGAAGTTGATCGAGAGTATCCGCTGATGCCAAGGCTGGGCGACTATCAAAGCGGTGATATCGAAAACCCGCTACTCGACCTTAAATGGCAATCGGCACAGATGGGAATCCCAAATCGGTTTCGTCGCGTCAAGATCCTATACGAATTGCCTCGAACGTCACCCGCCTTGCCGCGTGCGTTCGCCAACGCCGTGCGGGAAACACTATCCATACCGCACTACAGCAGCCTCCGCGTTCTGGATCGCGACGAAGACATTCTGCGGTATACCGGTCGCTACGTCGACTTTCACCCGCGCACTGGGAATGCTTGTGAATTGGACTTGGAAACGGTATATGCGAATCATGTCCAACCGCTCGTCGATACGCGTGGCGCGGGGCGTCGGATTCGATTTGGGCAGATCAGCCGACTCCCCAGACAGATGACCAATTTCTTTTTGAGCATGTACCAGCGTCGGTGGAACCAGCTAGAAGCCGAACTGAATCGCACGCCTCCTCCTACACCGCGTCGCCGCGCGGAGATCCAGGCCGAAATGGCGGAACTTCGCCCCAAGATCGACCAGCTGGAAGCCTATCAAGATCGGCTCGGGCAACTCGAAGCCGACCTTGCTCGGCGCGCCGACGCCGAAATCCCCTAATCGTCTGACTCGCATGGCTCACCAACCGATGGAATCCAGAAACATCGCCGCGCGCCCCGTCCCCCCGGCAGCTGCCTCGGTGCGAGCATCTTCGCAGCCTTCGAAGAAGACACTCGCCCGGCGCGTCGCAGGGTTTGCCACCAACGTCTTGGCGAGTGGTTTGATCTTGATTCTCGGTGCTGTGGGCGGTCAGCACGCCCTGCGATGGTGGTCGGCCGGGAGATCGACTGCAGTTTCGGACCCACTTGCGCAGGTCGTCGGGCCAGAAGCGGTCCAGCGAAAACGATCGCCTGTTGGCGCGGCAACCGAACCGCTACGGCACATGTTGGCATTTGGCGACTATCCCCTGTTGGCAACACGATCCGAGTTGCGTGGCGACACGCCGGACGTACTCGCGCGACTTCGCGCTGACTGCCGAACGATGGCAGAGCGGATCAGCCATGTCGATCGAAAACCAGGGCCGGCCGAACAGCAGATGTTGACGCAGATCCGTCTGCAGGAACCGGTCGAGTCGTCATCGCGCTGGCGGATGTACCAGATCGATACGCCTCTGCCGATGGTCGTGACGGTGCTCGATCAGCCAACGCGTGATTTAACTGGTCAGGATCGCATTGTTGCCGCGATGGAGAGCCGCGTGGTATCCTGGGGGTTGGCCTTTCCTGCCGTGTCGGACGAAGATCTGCCAAGCGACCGCTGGACAGTGTTCACGTTGACGGCGGAAGACCCGCAACTCGGTCCTGTCGCTCAATTCCGTACTCTCCCCATTCCCCCGCAAAGTCGACGAACGATGTCATTGCAGGCGGAGTCCGGTGCGGTCATGGTGGGATTTCGCGGGACGGGCTCGATTCGCGCATGGCAATTGTTTTACAACCGCCAATTGGCAGTACCGACATGGACGCCCACTTCCGACTGGCGTCACGACGGTCCAACCTGGCAACGCAGTTTTACGAGCCTGCGGGGCGGGCGGCTGGATGTGCAACTGATCGAAGAAACAGACGGTTCGCTCAATGGCTTACTTATGTCCGCTCCGCCGATTGGCGGAGCCACGGAGAGATGATCGATGAAAGGTACGCCAGGAATTGTCGTGGCATTGTTCTTGGGCCTGTTAGGTGCCGTACTTAATTGGGTCTATCTGGACAGCAAGACAAAAGACGTTGATAGCATTTCGTTCCTGGGTGTTCGCGAGGGTGCGTCGATCCAAGTTGGCGAACCGTTTCGGCAGCGGCACTTCGTCGAAGTCCGCATCCCGGCACGACACGCGAGGAATCTCAAGGATTTCGTCTACCTGTACAAGGACGAAGCGACAATTGTCGGCACACGGGCCACTCATGCGTTTCAAGGCGGCGAGTTGATTCATCGCGAAGACTACGTCACGCCGTCGTCAAATCTGGCACTGAAGAAAGATGAACTTCTGTTTTGGATCTCCGTCGATCCTCGCAGCATCGTGCCCGAACTGATCGTGCCGGGCGACCGCATCAAGTTTCTCTTCCCGAATGTCAATCGCACCGTCACGCGCGCTGCTGCCGATGTGGGAATTGAAGCCGATGCGGCGTTACCGCGGCCGATTGAAGACCTTGGGCCGTTTACGGTGAAGACGCTGGGCAATCGGTTGGGCCGTGTCGAAGTCATGCGAGCCAATCGGCAATCTCCGGCGCAAGAGCAGAAAATCGGCATCGTGATCGATCAGAGCGACCCCGAAGAGGTCGCTCGCTTCGACAAGCTCACGGAGCGTGTTCTAACGAGTGATTATCGAACCATTGGCGTAATTCTGCTTTCACGCAGTTGAATGGTGGCGCGATGAAGATCTGGTTCAACAAAGTCAACGAGAGCCGCCGCACGATGGTCGAGTTGGACGATACGGAAATCTGCCTCGGCAGAGATTTGGGAAACCACATTGTCCTGAAGAGCCCTTTGGTTTCCCGCCGGCACGCCGTCGTCCGCCGCTTGGACGGCGATCAACTCGAACTGGAAAACGTCGGTGTGAATAGCTGCCTGGTCGGCGATTCCGAGGTCTTGGGAGGCGATCGCGTCACCTTCGCAAGTTCGGTCAAAGTTCGTATCTGGCCCTACACGATCAGCTTTGACGCCGACGTAACAACCGCTGTATCGCGTTCCGAGTTGGAAGCCCATCTGCGGGCGCAGATCGCAGATCTGGAATTGCGGATCCACAAGAAGTTGATCGAACGGCTGGATCTCTACGACCTGGAAACGACCCGCAGCGGTCAGACCGAGAGCATCATGCTGCTCGAAAACAACATCGAAGACGTAGCCCGCGAGCTAAACCTGTTCGGCGCGGACAACGAAGTTTTGATCGAGGAGATTTGCGGGTTGGCGTTGCGGGACCATGCAATCAATCAACTGATCATGGAAACGGGCACTGACGATATTTTCGATCTGGCCGCACTGACCTCCAATGAATTCGACGTGCCCGCCACGCTGGTTCCAGAACGCGAAACCGAGCTGCACAGCCTGTTGCAATTCGGTCGCGAAAAGCTGCAGCTCGAAGAGCTTCCCGACATCAGCAGCAAGATCCACTGCATCGAAGAACGGTTTGCCAGTGTGTTCAACCAATTTCGTCCGCACTTGCACGACCAACTCCGCCGGTATCTCGTGCTGCGGATGCTGAAGAAGGACTTGAAGGACATTGTGTTTGGGTTCGGCCCACTGCAGGACTTGCTACGCGCTCCCACCATTACGGAGATCATGGTGGTCCGCAGCGACCAGATCTACGTTGAACGAGACGGCATCATCGAAAAATCCGGACGACGGTTCATCTCGGAGAAAGTGACAGAGTCGATCATCGAGCGGATTGTGGCGCAGGTCGGTCGCCGCATCGACAAGAGCCAACCGCTGGTCGACGCTCGACTGCCCGATGGTTCTCGAGTGAACGCCATCATTCCGCCGTTGGCGGTCTTCGGCCCCTGCCTGACGATTCGCAAGTTTCCCATCCAACGCCTGACGATGGACGACTTGATAGAGTTCGCCAGCATCACGCGGGCCGCCGCCACCTTTGTGCGTGCGGCCGTAATCGACCACCGCAGCATCCTGATCAGCGGCGGCACCGGCTCAGGCAAGACGACCATGCTGAATGTGTTGAGCAGCTTTATCCCGTACAAAGAACGGATCGTGACGATCGAGGACACGTGCGAGCTACGCATGCATCAAGAGCATGTGGCATCGCTGGAAAGCAAGCCACCCAACGTCGAAGGTGTGGGCGCGTACACGATTCGGGACCTCGTTCGCAACTCGTTGCGGATGCGACCAGATCGCATCATCGTCGGGGAATGCCGTGGCTCCGAGGCGCTGGACATGGTGCAAGCCATGAACACCGGACATGCGGGCTCCATGACGACGGTGCACGCCAACAGCGCCCAGGAAGTGATCGAGCGACTGGAACTGCTGATGTTGATGGGTGCCGAGTTGCCGGTCAGTTCAATCCATCGACAGATTGCCTCGGCCATCGACGTGATTGTCCACATCGATCGGCTGCCAACGGGGAAACGTGTGGTCACGCAGGTTTCGGAAGTAACCGGCGTGCACCCCGTCACTACAGACGTAATGATCACCGACATTTTTAATCGCCGCAACGGCGTTAGCCTGCAGCCGACTGGTTATATGCCTTCGTTCATTGATTCGTTAGTGGAACAACATTTGCTAGAACTGGAATTCTTGTACGGAAACTCCGATGGCGGCAACGGGCGTAAGCTACCCGCACCCGGTGATTCCTCGTCGCCCGTGTCGGAATAGAGACTTGTCGAGAAATAATTCCGCGGCTGGTGACCCCGACCGCTGCTAACCAACCACCAGATTCGAACCCTTTGAGACCTCATGGATTCCATGTCCATCGCTTGCAGTGCGGTCACGGGAGCTTGCGTGGTGGGTACCACCTATGCGAATCTGGGTAACTATGCGCGCGCCATCGACTTTGTGGAAGGCGACCTGGCGGACCGCTTGCGCAGCTTGCGCGCGACTACAAAGCACCTACGACGCTGGATCAACGCGTGGCTGGCCATCGTCGTAGCGACGTTGCTAACGATGTGGATTGGATTCGACGCGCTCGTCTTCGCCCTGTGCGCCGCGCTGTTAATGTGCGCCGGTCCCTGGTATGTGGTGCGACGATTGTCGGAGGCGCGACGACAGAAGATCGAAGATCAGTTGGCCGACGCAATGGTAATGTTCTCTAGCGCAATCCGCGCAGGGCTCTCCATTCCTCAATCGCTGGAACTGCTGGCAGTCGAATGCCCCAAACCCATCAGCCAGGAATTCACGCAGATTTCAGGTGCGTACAAACTAGGCAAGCCATTGGAACGGACGTTGACCGAGGCTAAAGACGATTTGAAGAGCGAGAACTTTGTGTTGTTCGCCGCGGCCCTGTTGGCCAGCCGAGAGAGTGGTGGTCGACTGAATGAAACCGTCGAACGGATTTCACAATCGGTGGTCGAACTACAGCGGTTGGAACGCAAGGTCCGCGCGGAAACGGCTCAAGCCCGCAAGTCAGCCGTCTACATGGCGATCGTCCCGGCGATTCTGTTGGTTGTCTACTACTTTGTCGATCCGCAGAATACGGAACTGCTGTTCGTGACGTTGCCTGGCCAAATCATCTTGTCGATGGCCGGAATGCTGAACCTGATTGCCTACCTGTGGGCTTTGAAGATTCTGAATGCGGATATTTGAACCAATTGCGCTGGCGCCTTCAGCGAAGTGTGAAACATGATGATGGGACTACTCGCACAACAAGCCGATCCTGCTGAATCGGATGCTTTGGCGCTGTTGCCGTGCACGGTATTGGCGGCGGCGCTGGCAATGGCTACCTGGTGGGTGATTCGGGCGTTGACGACCGAAGATCTCGAGCAGGAGGCGGAATGGCGCTACGACATCAGCCGTATCAACGCGCTCCGAAAAATCGACTCCACTTATCGTCTGTTCCAACCTTTGATTCAGTTGATGGCCCGGCTAAATCGAGCTGCTTTTCGCGAACAGTTGCCGGAGATCTATCGAGAGATCCAAGCGGCCGGGCTGAGTCGGTTCTGGTTGCCTGAAGAATACCTGGCCCGTGGCCAGCTCCTCGCGCTGCTGATGTCGCCGGCATATTTCTTCGTTTGCCTGACTTATATGGGTATGGCGGGAATAGTGTCTGCGTGCGTTTTGACCGTCGTGACGGCATGGCTGATCCGAAGAAGTCTCACGCGGCGCGCGCGGCAACGCCTCGTCACTATCAAGCGTCGTCTACCTTTCTTCTTGGACCTGATGACACTGTTGATGGACGCAGGTGCCAGCTTCTTGGAATCGCTCAAACAGTCCGTCAAAGAATTTGAAGGACACGCCGTGGCAACAGAATTCGGTCGCGTGCTCACGGATATGAATATGGGCAAAGCCCGTACCGAAGCGTTTGACAACTTGAGATCGCGATTGAATGACGAGGAGATCGGGGGCATCGTCGGGTCCATCATTCAAAGCGAAGAGCTGGGAACTCCTCTTTCGAACATTTTTCGCACTCAAGCCGACATCTTGCGCGTCAAACGCAGCCAACGCGCCGAGACGATTGCTGGTGAAGCGGGTGTGAACATGCTATTACCAGGCATCCTCGTGATGGCATCGGCCGTTCTAATCATTTTGGGGCCTTTTGCACTGAATTATTTTATGTTCGGATGGGAGCTATAATCAAAACAAATGTCCGTGTCTGTACAATGCCCGACCTGCAGCAAAGAGCTGCTTGCCGCCGCCGAGCTGGTCGGTAAGCTGGCGTCATGCCCCCATTGTCAGGCGCAGTTCCCAATCACGAAGAGTGCAACGCGGACCGTTGGCGAAACGCCGGCCACAGAGACGGCCACAGAGACAAGGTATCCTGAGCCAGCAAACTTGTACCCGCCGGGACAGTCACCGTCTCCCTCGGTATCGGAAACTGCCAATGTGGCTAGTATTAAGGGCCAATCATTGCCAGGCACCGCCGCGGGCAAGGCAGCGCCGCAATCCACTCCACCTCCGGCCACCAGATTCTCCTCACCTGCCGCGAAAAGTGCGAGACCTTCGCCCTCCAAGCCATCCCGTGAAGCGCGGCCGGCCCGGTTCATTGCGGCCGACGCATCGGAGACCCGCGTCGAGCTTGGTCATGATGGCCAATTGCCCGTCCTCCAATTGGAAGAAGCAACGCGCATTGACGTCGACCAGGAGAATGCACGCACCTCGAACCCCTGGCTGCTCGTCGCCGCGCTGGCCGTCAGCTTTGGCATGTCGGCCGTGTTGCTGTTCGTCGAAACCGACGGCGCGCCCGCCGAACGGACGACCAAGAAGTCTGCCCGCAGGGACGTTGAAATGTATTACAGCCGGCCCGTCCCCCAACCACAGCGGTATCGGCAACTTCTGCGCGAGGCGTTGCAGGCTTATAACAAAGAGGATTATGCTACGGAGCGTCGGCGGTATAAACAAGTACTTGATTTACTGCATGCCGAGAACAACGATCGCTATAGTGGTTTGACCGGTCAAGTCAGCGCGTCCGAACCACCCAATGACCGCCACTTGGAGGAATTGCTGTCGACGTTAGTCGATAATTGAGCTCCTTTGCCGGTGATGTTCTTCGTTGGCACGTTTCGTCTAACCTGGAAACTGTTTTGTCGATGTCCTCTCACGAGCGCTACGAAATCCTGGAGACCATTGGCCGCGGTGATTTTGCCACGGTGTCCAGCGCGCGCGATCATGAACTGGGCCGTGAGGTCGCCATCAAGCAGATCCATCCGCAGTTTCTCGCGGACCCGCAGCAGTTGGAACGCTATTGGCAAGAGGCTCAGCTGCTGGCCTCGCTGGAACACCCCCACATCATGACAATCTACGATGTGGTGCGTGAGCGAGGTTGGCTGATCTTGGAGCGAATGCAAGGCAACCTGGCGGAGATGCTGGATGGCAACCCGGTCGATTTGAAAGATCTGCGATTAACGCTGAACTACACTTTGCACGCCCTTCAATTTATGCACGAGAATGGGATCGTGCACGGCGACATCAAGCCCGCGAATTTGATGGTCGATCGAAACCACCGAGTAAAACTGGGCGACTTCGGCATCGCACGGCGACTTCAAGGTGACGACGGCAGTGTCGTCAAAGGCACCACCAAATACATCGCGCCGGAAGTTGTCTCGGATCAATTTGGCACGGTGGGACCACATAGCGACTTGTATTCGCTCGGCTTCACCGCCTACGAGCTGATGTGCGGCGAATACTTCAAAGAGCTGTTTCCCGGCCTGAATCTGTACGGTCGCGACCAACAGATCGTCTGGATGATGTGGCATTCGACGGCTGATCAGCAGTTGCCGGAAATCGGGCGCGTGCTGGAAGGTGTTCCGGCTGACCTGACCCATGTCATTCACAAGCTGACGCAAAAGAACCCGACGCAACGTTACCAATCCGCCAAAGCAGTGTTGGCCGATCTGAGTACCGACGGAGAAGCGCCGCCGGCCGAGCCCTCGCCAGAAGCGTTGGAAGCGGTAGAACAAGCCGCTACGAAAGCCCAACGCAAGCGCTTTCTGACGATCGCAGTGCTCGCCTGCAGCGTGGTCCTAAGCATCGGTGTGGCGTTGTTCCCCAGCGGCAAGAAGCCAGCTCCCCCCGCACCTGCGCCCATTGTACGGCCGACCGAAGGCCAGGTCGTGCAAATCGATTTGCCCAATCAACGATTCTTTCTGCTGCCTGCCGATGGAAGTTCACCTCAGAGCATTCCTGTGAATGCCGAAATGGATCGCGTGTTTGTCAATGACGAGCGTGCCACGTTGGAAGATCTGGTCGAAGGAGACATGGTATCGATTTCCTACTTGAAGCGCGACGACGATGAGTTTGCCGAATTCTTCGTTTCGCGTGAACTGTCTGTGAGACTGGCTGGCGTGCTGGTCCAAGTGTACCCACGTACCAAGTCGTTACGTGTCATTACGGCTGGGGATACGTCGCCCATGGACTTGGTGTTGAGCGAGGCGGCCACGATTCGCTTGAACGGTGCCAACACCAACGAGGGCCGTAAGTTCGAACTGGCTCATCTCAAGCCGCAAGATCGCGTCAAAGTGCAACATATTGGAGATGGTGACCAGTGGAAAGCGACAGCGATCGAAGCGCTCCGCACGATTAGCGTGAGAGGGTTCTTGGTGACGGCGTCAGGCAACGAACTCACACTTCGGATCGGCCAACAATGGGACGCGCCGGATGCTCGCGAACTGCAGCTGGCCCTGGGATCCGACTGCCCGATCACCTTGAACGGCGATACAACGGAGAACGGGCGACCGCTCGCCCTGCATGACCTCCGCGAAAAAGACTCCGTTTCAATTCAATACGATGCTACCGTCAATCGCATCGAGGCATTTCGAGACGTGATGGAATTCGGCACGTTGACGACTATCAACTACGGCAAACAGACGTTTGAGATCGACACGGCTGACGGAACGACGGCGACCTTTCGAACGGACACTCGCTGTCGAATCGAAATTGACGGCGAAGAGTCGACGGTCGACTTCTATTTTCTCCGCCCGGGGGACCGGCTGACGGTCCAACGCCGCTCGCCGGATCCGGCCGTCCGCGACGCCGTGTTAATCTCCGTCGAACCACAGCCGGACAACCGGGCTTGGGCATTGGTGATTGGACACGACGACTACGACAACCCGCGACTGCCGAAATCGGCCTTTGCCGGGGCAGATGCACTGTCGATGCACCTTGCGTTGCGGGTCCATTATCGCGTGCCAACGGCCCAACTGCTGGTGGAACACAATGCGACGCGCGTGAAACTGGAAAACAGTATCCCGCAGTTTTTGGATCGCGTGAAACCGGGATCCCAGCTAATCGTCTATTTTGTTGGCCATGGTTACATCGATCCAAATCGGCAAGGCTACCTCGCACCCCAAGGTTTCGACGAACGTCGTGTCGAATCGTCCGCCCTCAGTTTGCGTTGGCTACTCGAACAGATGGAATCGTGTGGGGCCGCCGAAAAGGTCTTGATGCTCGATACCACACACCAGTCGGTGGATCGCCTGCCCGATCGATATTCCTCGCCGCATGAACTGGCCGAGGCGGTTAAGCCCGGTCCAACGCGACCCGTCTCCGTGTCGGTCACGGTGATTGCAAGTTGCGAAACCGGCCAAAACGGTTTGCCCAATGCCGCAGCCACGCAAGGCATGTTCGGCGCGGCAGCCGCCGCAGCCTATCAAGGGAAAGCGGATTCCAATCAGGATCATCGGATCGACGTTGGCGAACTTTACCGATTCTTGGAAACGCGTCTGGCGGCGGAGTCCACGGCCAGCGCACGGCAGACGCCGCACCTGTTCGTCCCCGACGCCACGCCACCGCGGATGACGACCGAAGCCAAAGATGCCATCGCTATGACGTTGGGCTACTTGCGAGGTCGCTATGACCCCCGCGTCGAGCAACAGGCAGACACCGCCCAACTGCTCGCACCGGACCAGCCTGAACCCGGTTTGGCCCTTGGACTGGTACAATTGAAACACGACCGGACGTTGGGTGCCACGCGAACCTTCGACCAGGTCCGCAGCCAATTTCCAGACTCGCTGATCGCCTATCACGCACTGGCCTGGCAGAGTTTCCGCCGGAGCGAATCGCGTGACGGAGTCGAGCTGCTGGAGCAGTTGGTTCTACGAATCCCCGAAACTCGTAATGCGATCGAACAAGCCTACGCGGAACATGTCCTGGAGTTTGCCGGTCGCCTGACCAGTTTCGCGATGAACGCCACGCCTGCCGACAAACGACTGGCTCGCGCCGATATCGAAGGACTGAACAACGCTGTCCGCCAGCGCGACGCTGCGTTGGTCGAGTGCTACACGCAGGGGTACAAACACGTTTTCTCGGCATGGCGAAACCTGCAGGAACGACTGGCCTCGACGACAAACGTCGAAGAGAAAGCCCCTATGCAACGTGACTTATCGCGGCTGACCTATTACGTTGACGGATTCGATTTCGGTATCGCTCAGCAGCTCTTGCGTGCTGGATTGGACGATTAGGGAGATCAATCTGAAAGGGAGTCGTGAAAATCGAAATCATCATTGTTCAACCTTGTCCGCTTCGTTCAAAGTCGTGAACGCAATTCGTTCTGTTGTTGTAGTTGTGAAACACCAAAAAGGATTCAGTAGATGTCTGAATTTGAATCGGTACTTTCCGCCGCATCCCGTCTTCCCGTGACGGATCGCCTCCGGTTGATCGACGAGCTGGCTGCATCCGTCCCAGATGATCAACCGCCAATCCTCTCTGAAACATGGCTCAAGGAAATCGAACGTAGGTCGTCAGACATCGATTCTGGTGCAGTGGAAACGGAACCATGGCCAGAAGTACGAAAACGGCTTTACGGAAAGCACGGAGTGAACGGTGCGGATTGATTTTCACCCGGATGCCACGCGCGAGTTGGAGTCGTCTGCGGACTGGTACGCCGAGCGTAGCCCCGATGCTGCACGTGGATTCGCTATCGAAATTGACGCAGCCCTCAAGAAGATTGCCGACCAACCTGAACGATTTCCGACGATCGATGGTCGACATCAGGCCTGCAGTGTCGATCGATACCCATTTCAGGTCGTCTTCCGCAGTGATAGTGGCACCGTGAATGTCATTGCAGTTGCGCACGCCAAGCGTCGTCCCAAATACTGGCTCCAACGAGGTTGACGATGATTCAATATTGTCGAGTGCGATGCGGCGTCTCTGGGTTTGCACTTTGCTTCGCCATGAGTGCCTTTACGACGTCGGTTTCTTGGGCGGCTCCCGAAGACCTGGCGGACCTGTTGCAAAAACGTCTGGATGCCAATCCGAAACTTCCTTCGTTGTGTGCCGTGGCCATCGTCGATGGACAACTGCGTGGAAGTGGCGCCGTGGGGGTCCGAAAACTCGGAGATGCCACCCGCATCACGACATCCGACAAATTCCATCTTGGCTCATGCGCCAAGTCGTTTACAGCAACTTTGGCCGCGGCGTTGGTTGAAGAGGACAAGCTCACTTGGCAGACGAAGATCCACGACGTGCTCGGCGACCTGGAACCTCACGCGGAATACGCAAACGTGACAATGGCCCAACTTGTCACCAACACCGGCGGATTTCCGACGGCGGTACCACCCAATATTTGGCGCAATGCCTGGTTTGCCAAAGGCAGCCATCAGATGCATCGCGAGTCGTTCGCGCGCTCCATGCTTCAGCAGAAACCCGCTTATCCACCGGGCACCGGCTACGAGTATTCGAATACGGGCTTCTCCGTTGCCGGCGTGATGCTGGAACAAGCAACGGACGTGGCGTGGGAGAAACTGATTGAAGATCATATCTTCACACCGCTTCAGATGAAGACAGGAGGATTCGGTGCGCCGGCCAACGGGGATCGGATTTCGAATCAGCCATGGGGTCACAACGCGCAGGGCAAGCCAATCCCAGCTGGACCGGGAGCCGACAACCCACCTGCGATTGCGCCGGCCAACGCAATCCATTGTTCATTACCCGATCTTGCCCGCTACGTTCTGCTGCACATGATGCGAGAGACGGGAACTGTGATCAAGCAGGCAAAGAGCTTTGAGACGCTGCACACAGTCGCCGCCGAAAACTACGCGATGGGCTGGATCGTGGCGAATAAGCCCAAGGCAGGCGGCAAAGTACTGACGCACATGGGCTCGAATACAATGTTCACGATGCTGATCTGGATCGCACCCGATCGCGATTTTGCGGCCATTGTCGCCAGCAACATCGGACACGGCGTTGCCGCCGGTGATTGTAATCAAGTCGTCGGTGACCTGGCGCAGCGTTACTTGGCCAACCGCTGATATTTGGTCTGATACTTTTTCCACAACCGTTTGTGGCGATCGTTCAGGTCGACACGTCGACCCTGTATGTACGCCGCTTCGACCTGAGTCGCGGTTTCCAGAGGATCGCCATCAGTGATAAACAGCGTAGCGTCTTTACCGACTACCAGAGAGCCAACACGATCCGCAACGCCGAGAATCTCAGCTGGGTAGCTGGTGATCGATTTGAGTGCCACATCTTTCGGCAAGCCAAACGCTGCCGCCATTGCGGCGTGATAAGGCAGATTGCGAACGTTCGACCCGCCGAATCGTCCACTGCCTGTGATGCAAAACTGGACGCCGGCCTGATGCAGTTGGTGCGCGATGGTAAACGGAGCGTCGTACGGTTCGGATCGCCGCCGTGGCAAACGATAGACGCCTCCCAACAACACGGGCACCTGATTCTTGGCAAGTAATTCCGCGCAATGAGGCGCGTCGTAGCCACCGTAGATCATCACGCGGACATCTTGTTCTTGCGCAAATGCGACGGCACCTTGAATCGCACTCAGTTCGTCGGCACTGACAATCAGCGGCTGCTTCCCGGCCAAAACGGGCAGCATCGCCTGCAATCGCGAGTCAACGGGTTGCCGGCTGTTCTCCGCATCGCGGGCTTGGCGATAAGCACGAGCGTCGTCGAACAGTTTTCGCAGTTGTTTCATCGACGATTCGCTCGGACGACCATTGTCACTGGATATCCGAGGCCAATTCAGATGCATCGCCACACCGCGCGCTAGCGCCATCTCTTCAAACGTCCAGCCATCCAGCTGCAAGACCGCGGATTGGCCGGAGATGAGTCCTCCGGACGGGGCCGACACCGCCAACAACACGCCGTTGCTGCGTGTGACGGGAATCAGCTCACTGTCCGGATTGACCGCCACCCAGGATTTGACGTTGGGATTGATCTGACCGGTTTCTCTGCGATCCACGGTGGCCCGGACGGCGTTCACCTCGACCAAGCCCAAAGGAGTGTAGGCGTCGAATAGGCTGGGATAGACTTGCTTGCCGGTGACATCGATGCGTATGGCGTTGTTGGGAATCTTAACGTCTTTGCCGAGCGCCGCGATCTTGCCGTCGACCAGCAGCAACGTGCCGGCGGTGATCTCCGGCTGGGTGACGGGGTGAATCGTCCCGCCGACCAGGGCGATCGGCTTGCTCTGCGGCGCGCCGGGGATTTCAGGTGAAGCGTTCGCACCGGCAACATGCAGGGCCAGTGTAATGCCGGTTGCCAGCGAGAAAGCAGTCCCAATCCAATTTCGATTTAAGCGGTTCATGGTGGTTTCGTCGGTTGATTGTCAACTGATACGATCATGGGGCGACCAGCGCAGGCGGAGCCGCGAGGCACCCGCTACTCGTTATCGTCGTCGTGGTGTTTTTTCAGGTCGTGGTGCAAATTGTGAGGATGCTCGTGATGGTGGCAGAAGACATCGTCGCGATCCCATAGCTCTTCTTCCGAAGGTTTGCCTTCCCCCTCAGCTTCCATCTTCTGTCCTGACTTGAGAATCTTTTGGACCAACGCGGCGTGCATCTGCCGCATCTGCCGGCGCGATTGGGCGTCACCTTCCAGGTCAAAGTACTTGCGGCCGTCGATCCAGGTCTGTTCGCAGCGCGAAAAATTCGAGAGGGGCGACCCGCTCCAGACGACCAGGTCGGCATGTTTTCCCGTCGTCAGCGAACCGGTGTGTTGGTCGATCCGCAGTTGTCTCGCTGGATTTAGTGTCACAAACTTGAGCGCCTCTTCGGCCGGCACGCCGCCGTATTTCACAGCCTTGGCCGCTTCGTGATTCAAATGGCGGGCTAGCTCGCGATCGTCCGAATTAAACGACACCACGACGCCCGCATTGTGCATTAACGTTCCGTTGTACGGAATTGCGTCATAGACTTCGTACTTGTACGCCCACCAATCCGAGAACGACGAGCCCATGGCACCATGTTTGGCCATCGCATCGGCCACCTTGTAACCCTCCAGGATATGCTGGAACGTGGCAATCTGAATGCCATAGTCGTCCAGCGTTCGGATCAGTGCGAGGATCTCGTCTTGGCGATAGCTATGGCAGTGGATCCAACGCTTGCCGTTGACGATCTCCGCGACGGCGTCCAATTCGAGATCACGGCGCGGTGGGAGACCCCGGTGGTTCGTGTTCCAATCTTGCCAATGCCGGTGATACGTTCGAGCCGCATCAAATTCGTCCCGCATGATCTGTTCGACGCCCATCCGAGTCTGCGGGTAACGTGTCGTGAATTCGTCACCCGCGTTGCTCTGCTTGACGTTTTCGCCCAGTGCAAACTTAATGCCCGCAGGCGCTTCAGCAAACTTCAAGGTTTCGGGCAGCGCGCCCCAGCGAAGTTTGATCACCTGGTTTTGGCCGCCAATCGGGTTCGCCGAACCGTGCAGAATGTTGGACGACGTGACTCCACCCGCCAATTGTCGATAGATATTGATGTCATCCGCGTCAATGAAATCGCCGATCCGTACTTCCGCCGTGATCGCCTGGGCGCTTTCGTTTACTCCGCCGTCGGTCGCCATGTGTGAATGACAGTCGATAATCCCTGGCGTAATGTGTTTTCCACGGCAGTCGATGACCAACGTGTCCGCGGGTACGTCGAGCTTCTGGCCAACGGCCAGAATCTTGCCGTTGCCGATCAACACTGACGCGTTCTGCAGAATTCCTGCCGCGTCACAGCTCCAGATCGTGGCGTTCTTAAATAGCACGCTGGCGGGCATTGCAGGTGCGGCATCGCGACCGTAGGCACCCAGCGGGAAGTTCACCGCAAACGACGCGGACAGATTGGGCTCTTCTTCCGACTTTTCCTTGCTCTCGGTCACTCCGTCTTTAATCGATTCATCTTTCTTCGATCCATCTTTCTTCAACTGATCCCTCTTGGCGGCGTCCTCTTCGCGAGTCGAGATGCGCTGGGCCGTCAGCGGTTCGCGCTGCCCGTCCGGCCAAACGACCAGGCCAGTCCAACTGGGTGCTCCCGCTTCCGGCATCGACATGACGGCCGTCATTTGTGCGGTACCCTTGCGCCCGAGCCTAGCGGCATCAAAAGATGTTTGGAACTGGGCGTCATGTAGCGACGGCTTGATCAGCTTCGTCTTGGACTTAGAGTCCTTACCTTTTTCCGGGTGGAGCGATCCATTGAGGTCGCTCGACAGATCACCGCTCAACTGGATCACGATAGCCTGGGATTTTCCGTCTGCATCGTTCACTTCGACTCGCCACGTGCCACGGACGTCGAGCCTCGGTTCGGCGATCAGCTCGAAGCGTTGCCCTTGCACCCAGACTGCGTGAAGCTTCGTCTTCTTCTCGAATAACGGCCCGTCAGTCACGATCACGTTTGCCAATTTGCCTCGTGCGACGGTGCCCAATCGATCGGACACGCCCAAGATGTCAGCTGGCGCGGTGGTCAGCGCCCGCAAGGCGGCGTCCGGTGCGAGGCCGAGGTCGATGGCCGTTCGGACAGCGGAAAGAAAGTCCTTCTGGTCCGCCAAGCCGTGGCTGGTCAAGGCGATTTTGATCCCTGCCTTGTCGAGTCGACCGGGGTTTTCCGGCGCGATGTCCCAGTGCATCAATCGATCGAGCCTGGCGTTCAAGACGGCTTCAGCCGTCGCGACGTTGGGCGGCTTGGGAAAGTCCAACGGCAAAATCACGGCCCGGCCCGTCTGCCTGATCGCCTCAATGCGTTTGTATTCGTGTCCTGAACCCAGCATGGCGGCCCGCAAACCAAACTCCCGCGCGACGCGATCCGCCCGCAAATAATAAAGTTCGTTCATCGCATCGAAAATGAACAGCCCGCTGCTGCCGGACGCCGATCGTAAGGCGATGAGGGCATCGTTGCGTGTCGGACGCGGTACGGTTGCATCGCCCTGATGCGCGGACCAGGCTCGGCGATACCAGTCGGCGTCGTAGAGCGTCTGGCGAGCCAAAGCAACAGCACCCATTGGCGAATTCGGATAGCTGGTTCGATCGCGTCCGCTTGGCGCTGTCAGTCGAACGTGTTGCGCCACGTTGTGAGCAACAATTGCGACGCGGCTCGCTGTGTCGCCCGTCAGAACCACGCAACTGGTTCCTTTGATGATCCCTGAATCAGGTGCCACTAACCGCGCAGTCACACCTTGGCTGCGCAGTTTCTTGTGAAGATTGCTGTCTGGCTGATAGTGGTCGGCAACATTCAGCTGCGGGGTGATCAACGAATTCCAATGCGGCGATCCGCCCTTCGGTAGTGCGATCGACGTTTGACCATACGCATCAATCAGACCGGGGTAGACGGTCTTGCCTTCCAGATCCCAGACACGCGCATCCGAAGGCACGGTAGCCGCGGCTCCGACTGCGACGATCATTCCATCTCGTAGAACCACCGTTCCTCGCAAGATTTTCTGACCGGGGGCCGTTACAATGCGAGCGTTCACCAGGGCGTGAACATGCGGCGCGTTGTCACGCAAACCGACGGCTGGTCGAGCGTCAGTTGTGGTGTCCGCGTTGAGGCTGACACACGTCGCGCCCGCTGCAGTCGCAAAAACCCAAAGTGCAGAAACCCAACGTACAGAAATCCAACGTACAAGATTGCTAAATCGATGCCACGACATCGTGCTGTCTCTCCCTGGTGTGTCTTCAAGGCTGCCGTCAAATTCCAAGCGAACTGAATTACAATACTCTACCACCCAAATACTCTACCACGCGAAGTAGAGTCCCGCACGCGGTGCCGACTCTCGAAACAGCTCACGGCATCGGATGTTGATCCGCACGCTTATCCTTAAGAACGTCGCTAGTTTCATTTTCCTTCGCCGCCCAGTATGTAGACCGGGGACGAAAGGTGAGCCACGCGTGATAGTTGGACATGATCCCTCGCTCACGCGGCAGTTGCTTTCCTTTCAACGGGGGCGTGAGGGCCACGCCGCTCAGGAGGTCCCAGGTAGTACGAGTCTCTCGATCGACCAGTTGCTCTCCCCGCAAATCGAATGTCAACAGGCGATCGTCAACCGATCGTCCGTGCAAAACGGCTGTACCGCGCGCACTGTCGTAAACCACAACCACACTTCGTCCCGCAAACTCGTCGTTAGCCAAGGGCTGCTTGCGAAGTTCCCACGCGGGCCAGGCACGCGCTTGGTCACCTTCGGCAAGCCCGATCAACAGGTTGTCCGCGGTAGCTTGAAAGTCACGCGTATAAGAGATGTCCGTCCGGCTCATGACCACGACCGTTGTTTCTGGATACCGTTGCTTCCAACTGTCCCAGTCCGTCATCGTCGACGGGATCGTTTTCAATGTGGCGCCAACCAATGGACCTCGCATGGCTTCGCCAAGCAGTTGGCTCCAGAGACTGCCTGTTTCTTGATCGACCATGACAAGGTTCATCTGCCAAACCAAACCCGATACGGCAAAAGTAAGTGTTCGATCCTGAACTTCTCTGGCATACACGATGCCGTTGTAGCAAACGTCTCACCACGTGGCTGCAATCGAGTGTCCAGCAAGTTGGTCGTTGAACACCTCCCGCTGGGGACCCGTCATCATGTTGATGGGATAGGCACGCACTTGCCCATCCAGGACGATGCCAATCACGAGTTCTTCGCCCTTCACCTCGTCAGAAACCGCGCTGGAGGGCAAGGTGCGAAAGTCTGTGATCGGTGGCATTCTGACGGCGGCTTCGTCCGGCGCGAAGGTCTCCGGTCCGGGTAGGTTATCAGGTCCGAGAATCATCGACGGACCAGCGGTGATGAACGGTTTACGGGCGCGATAGTCCCGGATCTCCAAAATGCCCAACAGCGCGATGCATACTGCGACAACTACGATCCCCGCGAGGATGGCAACGCGCTTAGCTACGTGTTTGCGTCGAGGGCGCACCTATTTTCTCCGGGGCATGATCGCGACAAACCTCGCATTCATTTCTGAAGGCGGGGAAGCTGCGCGTCTATTGGTTGAAACTCGATGAATTCAAAAGCTAGAAGCGTCGCTGATATGCGCTCCCAATCGGAGTCTGGGAACAAAGTTCAATTAAGGCTGTCCAATTAGTTTTCGTGAAGCTAGCGATCGTAGTCTGTGAATTTTCCCACACCTTCACTGCAGACATTGGAGAAAACGACGACGCGTGCTCAGGGTTGCTATTGCGCCATCACTTTCTTAACTTGAAACTCGCGTGCGGTGGAACCCGACTGACTGTTGATTTTCGTATTGGCTGAACCAAAGGCCATTGACTCCTATCGCGGCCCGACGACTGCTACCATCAAACATGCGCGCACGGTGCGCAGAAGTGGCCAAGAGAGACGCTGAAACTTTCCCATCATGAAAAAAAGACGAAGGTCTCCAGCGAATCGTGAGGTGCGGACACCACCAAGCAGGGAGAGACGAATTGGGTGGCTCGTCTTGGCCGTATCAGCGGTTGCAATCGTGCTGTTGGCAAATCAGTTTTGGCACCGCGGTCCATCCGTCAGCGGGTTAATCGAACAGGGCCGTGACAAACTCGACAGGCGCGAGTTTCTGGCAGCGCTGGAACTGGCCGAGCAAGCCCTGCGGCGGAGCCCGGACTCAAACGAAGCACTCTTGTTGGCGGGTCACACGGCCGCCGCAATGGGCGAGTTCTCCGATTGCCTCGCGTATTTGGAACGCGTGCCGGACGATGGCAGCAGCCCCGCAGCCAACGCTCGCTGTTTCGCCGGCGATGTGCTGTTGCTACACTTCAAGCGACTTTCCGCGGCCGAGTCACAGTTCCGCCGCGCGCTGCGGCAGGATCCAGAAAATCTCTCGGCCCATGATCATCTCGCCTTCACGCTGGGAGTCGGGGCACGGCCTTGGGAACAGATCCAACATCGATTGCTTCTGATCCAGTACGATCGGTTCGAGCCAGCGCATCTGAAATCGCTTTCGTTGGGCGACTATGCCATTGAGAATGACGACCTGGCCGAAGAGTATCATCGCAGTGATGCCGCCGATGCTGCCCCACGCTTGATGCTGGCTCGACTGGCAATCGAAGCACAAGATTATTCAGGTGCGGAATCCTTGTTGCGATCCGCGCTGCGCGATGATCCGAGTTTGATCGAAGGCCATATCAAACTCGGCTTGGTCCTGTTGAAGTTGAGTGCCGAGGATCGGATGAGAGAATGGCACGCCCGCTTGCCACCGGAAGCGGACAGTCATCCAGGGATCTGGATCGTCCGTGGCGAGTGGGCCAAAGGGCACCACAATCCACGCGAATCAGCGAGGTGCTTTTGGGAGGCGCTCCGACTGAATCCTGAACACGAACAAGCGAACTACCAGCTGGGCCAACCAGTAAGGATTTGACTTCGCGACGGGCGCAGTTTGAGCGGGAATCAGAGTTGTGATGGCCCGTGCGTTGGAGTTGGGCAGCGGTGACGATGAGCCGAAGCTCAAGTCCTCTGTTCAAGAAGCCCGGTACCATCCGCGG